>Ga0136615_10000127_pt1 | contig 30803 bp, 35 predicted proteins | sample AntDrymUQ2882206_2_FD_106647 | JGI IMG/M metagenome (GOLD analysis project Ga0136615, IMG submission 106647) | Polar desert sand microbial communities from Dry Valleys, Antarctica - metaG UQ288 (22.06) | ecosystem: Environmental > Terrestrial > Soil > Desert | place: Antarctica: Dry Valley... | reverse complement strand
TGAGCCGTCTGGCGCGTCTGCGGCAGAGCTTCTGGTTCGTGCCGGCCCTGCTATGCGTGTTGGCGGTTGTCTTGGCTGAGGCGCTGATCTTCCTCGACCAGCGGCTCGACGATGTCGAACTCGGGGCCTTCGCGGTGCTGATCACCCGAGTCGGCGAGTCCGGCAGCCGTGACCTGCTGGGCGCCGTCGCCGGTTCGATGCTCGCGGTCGCCTCCACCACGTTCTCGATCACCATCGCCGTGCTGGCACTGTCATCCTCGACGTACGGGCCCGGCTGGTACGCAACTTCATGGCCGATCGCGGCAACCAGTTCGTGCTCGGGGTCTTCGTCGCGACGTTCCTGTACAGCCGGCTGGTGCTGCGCTCGATCCGGGTCCGGGACGGCGGCAGTGGGAATTACTTCGTTCCGCACCTGGCGGTCAACGTGGCGATGCTGCTCGCTGTGCTCGCCATCGGAGTGCTGGTCTACTTCATCCACCACATCAGCGACTCGGTGCAGATCTGGACTCTGGCCCGGCAGGTCCGCACCCACCTGCTCGGGGTGGTCGACCGGCTCTACCCGGAGCGGCTCGGCGAGGCCCCCCGGGACATCGAGGACTCCTCCGGAGGGCAAGACATCCCCGACCGGCTCGATGTCGACGGTGTCCCGTTGGCGTCGCAGGAGACCGGGTACGTCCAAGGTGTCGACCAGGAGAACCTGCTCGCGCTGGCCAGCGAACACGACCTAGTGATTTCGCTGCGGATCCGGCCCGGCAGCCACCTGAACGACGGAGCCACGCTGGCCGTCCTATGGCCGCCAGATCGGGTGGACGACGACGTCTTGGCCAATGTCCGGACGGCAGTCCTGATCGGCCAGGCTCGCACTCCGCACGAGGATGTGGAGTTCGCCGCCCTGCTGCTGGAGGAGATGGCCGTCCGGGCCCTGTCCCCCGGCACCAATGACCCGTATACCGCGATAAACGCCTTGGACGACCTGTCAGCCGGGTTGGTCAGGCTCGCCGGCCGCCGCAAGCCCAGCCCTTTCCGGTATGACCAGCAGGGCCGGCTGCGGGTGGTGGCACCCCGGATCGTGCTTATGGATCTCGTGGACCACGTCGTCGACGCCATGCGCGTGTACGCGACAGGCCACCCCATGGTGCTGCACCGGACCCTCGAGCTGGTGGAGCAGGTCGGCGCCGCAAGTGGGCAGCCTTCGGAGCGTTCACGGATGGACACGCAGGTTCAGCGGCTGGTCGAGGCCGTTGGGCTCAGCTCTCCCCAGGGCTGCGACGCCGAGGACCTGAATCGGCACGCCGCCCGGGTGCGCCGCTCTCTCGCCGATCATTGAGCCGTTCGGTCCCACGTCATCACCAGGCAGCCGGCGCGTAGTCCTTGAGAAAACATCCGTAGAGGTCGTGACCGGTCTCTCCCTGGACGATCGGGTCGTACACCCGGGCTGCGCCGTCGACGAGGTCCAACGGGGCATGGAAGCCCTCATCGGCCAGGCGCTGTCTGGCCGGATGTGGCCGCTCGTCGGTGATCCAGCCGGTGTCGACGGCGGTCATCAGGATCCGGTCAGTGCTCAACATCTCCTGCGCACTGGTCCGGGTCAGCATGTTCAGTGCGGCCTTGGCCATGTTGGTGTGCGGATGCCCGGGGCCTTTGTACGCGCGAGCGAACTGACCTTCCATCGCGGACACATTGACGACGTACTTTCGCCGCGCCGTTGCAGCCGCCATCGCCGGGCGCAGCGCGCTGATCAGGAGAAACGGCGCCGTGGTGTTACAGAGTTGCACTTCGAGTAACTCCAGCGGATCCACCTCGCCCACCCGCTGGGTCCAGCTGTTGACGGCGTGCAGATCCGGTACGAGTCCCCCGGCGTCGATCGCCATCTCGGCGGCAATCCGAGCCGGCGAGGCCGATCCGGACGTCAGCGCGAGCGCCGTCACAGCGTGGGCGGTCGGATGCTTGGTCACCGAACCGACCAGTGCCGCTGGGTGGGCGTCGCTGGTGTGGTCGAAGGTGAGCAGTTCCGGGAGTCGCCCGGCCGGCAGCGGCGCGGACTCAGCATCGACAAGAGGACCGTACGAGCCGGGTGAGCGTCGTACGGTCTGGGCTGCGTTATTGATCAGGATGTCCAAAGGTCCCTGTGCGGCAACGGATTCCGCGAGCGATACGACCTGGGCCGGATCGCGGAGATCGATGCCGACGATCCGCAGTCTGTGCAACCAGGTGCCGCTGTCAGGCATCCCGGCGAACCGGCGTACGGCATCGCGCGGAAAACGAGTGGTGATCGTGGTGTGCGCCCCGTCGCGCAGCAGCCGCAGGGCGATGTACATGCCGATCTTCGCCCGGCCGCCGGTCAGCAGGGCTCGGCGTCCGTTCAGGTCGGTCCGCGCGTTGCGGCGGGCCCGGTTCAGATGCGCGCAGGATGTGCAGAGTTGGTGGTAGAACGCGTCGACATCGACATACCGGTTCTTGCAGATGTAGCAGGCCCGCGACCGAAGCAGCGTCCCGGCACTGATTCCAGGAACGTTCGAGAGCAGCGGCAGGCCCTGGGTCTCGTCATCGATTCGGCCCGGAGCCGCGGTCGCGGTCGCTGCCGTGACCGCCTGATCGGCGGCGAGGACCGCCGCACGGCGCTGAGCCCGCCTGGTCTCTTTGACCGTCTTGAACAGTCGCGCGGTCGCCCGGCGAACGGCTACCGCATCGGGATGTTCCGGGTCGGTGCGGCTGAGCCCATCAACCTGACCCAACACCTTGAGGCACGCCTCGAGTTCGGCCGGATCGATGCTCGGCTGCCGAACCTGCGCATGACTGCTGCTCACTCGCAGCATCCAACAGCACGGGAGGCCATTCCGATGGCCGACAAGCGTTGGAGAAAATGGCGGGAGGTCAGTAGCGTCTTTGCCGGACCCGCGGATCCGCACTGGGCGGCCGACCGCGAACGTGTCGACAACGCGACGCAGGATCCGTGGGCGTCATGAGGACGGTGCTGGACACCAGCGTCCTGCTCGGCACCGAACCGACTCCGATCGAGGGAGACCTCGCGATCAGTGTCGCTAGTTTGGCCGAGCTTCATTTCGGAGTCTTGGTGGCGCGGTCGGACCCGATTCGTGCTGAGCGCCTGCGGCGCCTGGCCGTCATCGAAAGTTCCTTTGATCCGTTGCCAGTGGACGCTCAGGTGGCGCGGGCCTACGGCCGGCTGGCTGCGGCCCTCGCATTGGCAGGGCGCCGGCCTCGTGCTCGCGTCATGGACCTTCTCATCGCTGCCACTGCCGTTGCCCACGGCGCTCGCCTCTGCACCCGGAACTCAGCGATCTCGCGGGCCTCGAGGACTTGCTGGAGATCACAACGATCCAGTGATCCAGAGTTGGCTGGCCACGAGTGTCGCTGCGGCTTACAAGGTCGCGCGCCGGTCTCCGGAACCGACTGGTCGACCGAGGTCGCCGCTCAGGTAGTGCTGCAGGTTGGGAGCCACCGCAGCGATGATGTCCTCGTCGCTGGCCATAGCCAGCGCCGGGAGCGAGATCACGTACCTCGCCATGAGGAGCCCCGCCATCTGTGAGGCGACCAGCCCCGCGCGCAGCTTCGCCCGGTCAGGTGCCAATTCGGCGGCTATCCGCTGCAGCACGTTGCGGTCCAGGAACTCGCGCAGCATCTCCGCGCCCTTGTCACTGCTCGTCGCTGTCCGGATCACGGCCATCACCGGGGCTCGTGCGCCACCGTCCTGCCAGGCGGCGAAGACCGCCCGAAGGAGGCGCTCGCCGACTCCGTCGATTCCGCCCACCAGCACCCTGGCGAAGATGTCCCCGGGGTTGAAGGGCAACTCGAGGGCCGCGGCGAACAGCTTCTCCTTCGTGCCGAAGTAGTGATGCACCAAGGCGGGATCCACCTCAGCGGCGACGGCGATCCCCCGGATCGTGGCCCCGTCATACCCTCGGGTGGCGAACTCCTCGCGGGACGCTGCCAGGATCGCGGTACGGGTGTCGGGCCCACCCGGTCGAGGTCCCCGCGGTCGAGAACTCAACCGCTGCGCCGCCGGAGCGTCAACGCGCCCAGCCCCAGAGCGACCACCGTGGCGCCAAAGACGATCGCCAGGTCACGAACAAGGGTGCCGGTGACCTCCGCCTGTGCGCCGATCTCCTTGAGGGCGTCGACCGCGTACGACATCGGCAGCACATTACTGATCGCTTCCAGCCAACCGGCCATCTGATCCCGAGCGATCAGTAGCCCACAGGTCAGAAACTGCGGCAACACGATGGCCGGCATGAACTGCACCGCCTGGAACTCAGACCGGGCGAATGCGCTGACGAACAGCCCCAGCGCCATGCCCAGTACGGCGTTGCCCACCGCGACTCCGACCACCCAACCCCAGGCACCCTGCGTGTCAAGACCGAGCAGTAGATAAGCCGTCCCGGTGGCGACCGCCGCCTGGAGGGCCGCTGCCAGTGCGAAGGCGATTCCGTAGCCGAGCAGGAGGTCGAGTTTGTGCATGGGCGTTGTGAGCAGCCGCTCCAGGGTGCCAGAGGTGCGCTCGCGCAACATCGCCACGCTCGTGATCAGGAACATGATGATCAACGGAAAGACGCCGAGCAGCGGCAGGCCGACGCTGTCGAAGATCGCGTCATCGTCGAAGACGAACCGCAGCAGGACCATCAGCAGGCTCGGCACCAGGATCAGCAGCGCGACCGTACGGTGATCATGCGAGAGTTGGGTGAGTACCCGCTTCGCCGTGGCCCAGGTGATCCGCCAGGACATCAGGCCACCTCCGCCCGCTGCTGGATCAGCGTCAGGAACATCTGATCGAGATCCTCGGTCCCTGCGGCGCGACGTAGGGCATCCGGGGTGTCGTCCGCGACAACGTGCCCTTCGCGCAGCAGCAGGATCCGGTCGCACCGCCCGGCCTCGTCCATGACATGGCTGGACACCACAAGTGTCGTGCCGGCTGCGGCCAGGGACGCGAACATCGCCCACAACTCTTCGCGCAGCACAGGATCCAGCCCGACCGTCGGCTCGTCGAGGATCAACAGCTCCGGGTCGCCGAGTAGCGCACAAGCCAAGGACGCCCGGGCCCGCTGCCCACCGGACAGGGTCGCCACCAGTTGCGTTGCCTGCTCTTTGAGTCCGACGTCGGCGATGGCCTGCTCGGCGGACGCGCTGCCGGCCCCGAGCACCGCAGCGAAGTATCGGGTGTTCTCCAAGACCGTCAGATCCGCGTACACCGAAGGAGATTGGGTCACGTAACCGACGCGGTGCCGAAGGCCGGGCGACCCGGCGATCTCACCGAGCACGTAAACCGCGCCGCTGGTCACGACCTGGACCCCGACCAGGCAGCGCATCAACGTGGTCTTGCCACCACCGCTCGGACCCAGCAGTCCGGTCACCGAACCCCGGCTCACCGAGGCCGTCAACCCATGCAGGACTTCCTTGCCTCCGCGCTTCACGACGAGGTCGCTGACCTCGACGGCTCCCTTCATCGGACCCTTCTTTCATCAGTTGTTGAATTAGAATTCAACGATAGATGAAATACCAGGGTGGACGCAAGTGTGAAGCCGGTCCGAGCAAGGTGGCGCCCTCAGCTGACCCGGTGGTTCAGCAGAAGCCAGGAGTCCCCCGCCAGGCGATGTCGGCTACCGGTGCGTCCTCGCGTACGACACTGCCTTCGATCAACCCGTACGGCCGATCCGCTGCGGAATAGACGACTCCGGGGTTGTCCAGCCCGAACGGCGCGAGATCGGAGAGGAAATGATGCTTGTTCGGCATCGAGAGCCGGATCTCGGCCACTGCCGGGTGCGCCTCGAGCACGGCATGGCCCATGGCATACAGGGTCTGCTGCAGCGCGCTGCTGTAACCGACGGCGAAGGTCTCCATGAGGGTCGCCCGGATGCTGGGAAAGGCAACCGCGTAGTCGGCGTCGCGCTCCTTCGTCGAGGCACTGTCCACACTGCCTGCGGCGTAACGCCAGCGGGCCGTCACTGCGGTAGCCAGGATCCGGTCATCGGTCTCGGCCAGCGTCGTGTATCGATCTCGGGGGAACCCGGCGAACCCCGACTCCGTCGTCTTGAGGACCACGAGCCCGGTCAGGCCGGATACGACGTGGGAGTTGTCGCCGTCCACCGTGACGACCGTCGTTCGTGTTTCTTCGCCGGTTCGCGAGAAGGCATGGTCGTGCGGTGCGCCGTCGACCGCGATCGGCGTCCAGGGGTACTCCTCGATCTCCACCCGGGCACCAGTCAGCCAGTCATAGGAATCGGCGAAGTGCCGGGCCAACCGCAGCCCGAAATCCTCGATCTCACCGATTCCGTCACGAGCGAAGGCGTAGACGGTGTTCTTCTGGGTGTCGGTGGCCAGGACATGCCCGTTGTCGCCGTCGAGGTGCACCGCGGAGAAGTCCCCTCGCAGTGCGCAGGACACGTTCAGGTCCCGGAGCACGTGCCTGGCCGTGGAGCGGTCGACGGTAACGACCCGGACTTCGGCCTTGCCGTACTGATTGGGCCCGAGGGTGATGCCCATCGGCGGTCAACTCCCCCGGTAGGTCGAATAGGCGTACGGCGAGATCAGCAACGGGACATGGTGGTGTGCAGCGCCGTCGGTGACCGTGAAGGCAACGGTGACTTCCGGGTAGAAGGTCGGCGTGCGGGTCAACGCGAAGTACTCCGCGATCGCGAACACCAGTTGGTAATTACCCACGAGGAGCGGAGTCTCGGCCAGCCGGGCGCGTCCGTCCAGGTCGGTGATGGCGGCGACGGTATCGCCGGTGGGATCGGTCAGCAACACGTTGACCCCGAACGCGGGAAGTCCTCGAGACGTGTCGAGGACATGCGTGGACACGCTCATGGATGTCCTACCAACCCCTCTACCCGCAAGCGGGTGATCTCGGCGAGTTGGCCAGTGACCTCGACTCGCTCACTGGCCTCATCGTTGCCCAGCCGTCGGTGCAACTCCGCAAGCATCTCCGCCGGACTGCGGCCGGCCGCGCGGATCAGGTACACGTGGTCGAAGCGTGCCTCGTACTCCTGGTTCCCCTCGACGAGTGCGGCGCGTAGGTCATCGTCAGCGGTACCCATCGAGGCTTGCTCGGCGCGTGAGGATCGCGCCTCGGCGGAGTTACCACCGACTCGGTCCCCGATCCGCGGATGGGCTGCCAACGCCTGGGAAACCGCGGACCAGTCCAAACCGAGGGTGACTGCGACCGCGGTGTCGGCGACCTCGCTCGCACTGGCGTAGGGACGTCGGGCCGCGACCTCGTCGACGAACCGATCGGCGGCATTGCAGGCGCGCAGCCGTTCTCGCAGATCGTCGGCTGGCAGGCCGTTGAACCAGTCCAGTGAATGCTCGGCCACGGTGAGAGGATGCCAGCCCAAGCTGTGCGCATGGGATTCCAGGGAGAGGTGGCGGGTCGTGGCAGCAGACATTTGTATCGTCGGGCCGGAGGTACCCACCTCCGACGACGATTTCCCGGACTTCCGCACGCTGCCCGCATATGACCTGATCGACTGAACACGTGCCCGAAGCGAGGTCACCCGCGCGTACGCCCCGACTGTCCGGGCAGACCCTGGCTGCGGTGGACGCCGCGCTCGACCCCATCGATCAGCACCGGATGCGTGACTTCCCGGGTGATGCCGCCGGGCGTGCGCCGGTGCACACCGTGTACGTCCCCGCCGACCGCGTCGAGGTGGGACTGTCTGCCGCCTGGGGGGCCGCCGCCCTGGCCGCCGTCGAGGAGCATGCGCCGGACGCGTCCAGGATGGCCGACATCCTTCGCATCGACCCGGCCCTGCTCTCTGACGTGTGGGAGCTGGTGCTCGCCAAGCTGAGCAGCGAGCCCATCGAGGATCTTCGGGTTGATGCGGAGGACGGTTACCGGGGTACCAGTGCGGCCGAGGACGCCGACATCCTTGCGGCGGCGGCGGCGGTGGCCACCGACGTCGGGACTGGAAATGCTCCGCCCTTTCTGGGACTGCGGGCCAAGTGCCTGGAGGGGACGGTACGAGCTCGAGGCCTCCGGTCGCTGGATTTGTTCCTCGGTGAGTTGGTCGATGGAATTGGCGGGCCAACGGGTTTGGACGGCATCGATCTGCGGATCACCTTGCCCAAGATCACCGACGTCGCGCAGGTCGGGGCGATGACCGCGGTGCTGGACGCACTGGAGACGGCCTACGGCTTTGCGCCCGGACGGCTCGGCCTGGAGTTGCAGGTGGAGACTCCGCAGGCCGTGCTCGGGGCGGACGGCCGGGCGACGCTCGCTCCGATGGTGCGCGCAGCAGGCGCGCGTTGCCGTGGACTGCACTACGGCACATACGATTACAGTGCATCGCTGGGAATTGCTGCGGCACACCAGGCCTCAGACCATCCGGCAGCGGATCACGCCAAGGCGACGATGCAGGTCGCCGTCGCCGGCACCCGGGCCGACGCCGTCGACGGGTCGACGAACATCCTCCCGGTCGGCTCGCGCGACGAGGTCCACGCGGCCTGGCGGATGCACGCGGGGCTGGTCCGTCGGGCGCTGGAACGCGGCTTCTACCAGGGCTGGGACCTGCACCCGGCTCAGCTGGTGACCCGATATGTCGCGACGTACGCCTTCTTCCGCCAGGCCATGCCGGCGGCCGCGGGCCGGCTACGGGCCTATGTCGCCCAGGTCGATGGAGGGATCCTCGACGAGCCGGCGACGGCAAAGGCGCTGGCCTCGGTGCTCATCCGGGGACTGGACTGTGGCGCACTCTCGCTCACCGAGATCAGCGCGGCCACCGACCTGGATCGCGCCGCCCTGGACACCCTCGCCGGCCGCCCTGCCCCGTAGGTCAGCGGCGCCAGAAGTCGAACCGGTCCCTGCCCGGACGGAAACCTGCGGCCTCCACAATGTCCACGGCTAGGTCGAATCGGTCCCCGACCCGCCCCGGCGTGTGAGCATCGCTGCCGAAGGACACCGCACCGCCGCCCTCCTCGTGCCACCAGCGCATGGTGGTCGCAGCGGTCAGTGGACTGGCGGTGTTGATCTCCAGCACCCGTCCCGACGCCGCCAGGGCGCGGAACACCGACCGGTGCTCCTCCTCCACCTTCGCGTCGTCGTACGGGCCCGCTGACCTCGGCCAGAAACGACGCGGATAGTCGAAATGTGCCAATACTTCGAAGACGTCGCTGTTCTCGATCATGCGCAGCATCTCGGCGCAGTAGCCCCGTACGACGTCGTAGGCAGCCTCGCCGGACAGGAACCAACCGACCCCGACCAGCAGACCGTCCCGGGGCAGCGAGTGCAGCGAGCCGAGGACCCGGTCGAAGGTCGTCTGCTGGAGCAGGTCGGCAACGCTCCCCGAGAACAAGTGCGGCTCGCCGGCCTCCATCCCCGACAGGATGCGAAGGTCACCGAACCGCTCTCGACACTCCTCGATGCAGGCGCTGTAGCCCTCGACGTCAAGCGGTTGGATCCCACCCTTGGCGCGGGCCTCGGGAACGTCGTTCATCGGCAGGTCCCGCTCCCCCCAGTCGGTGAAGTCGACGTGTTCGGTGAACGCGACCGCGGGGAGCCCAACGGAGACGGCCTGCTCGCACGCCCGGATCATCGACGACCGCGATCTGGTGTCCCACGAGAATTGGGTATGGATGTGGTTGTCGGGCGGCAGCATCACCCTTGATTGTCCACCAGGGACACCTGTGGACGGTGTGCGCCGCCGTCGGTGCGAGTGCCTACTGTCGGGCCCATGCCGTCCAGCACCGAACTCGACCGCGAGCCCGACACTGCCAGCCACGGCTTGGCCGCCGAAGCCTTGGCAATTCTGCGCAAGCTCACCGCGAGCCCCGATGCGAATTTTCGCGAGGGCCAAGACCTAGCAATCATGGCGCTGGTCGAGGGCCGGCGGCGCGCCTTGGTCGTGCAGCGCACGGGATGGGGCAAGTCCGCCGTCTACTTCGTGGCCACTGCGCTGCTCCGAGCGCGCGGCGGGGGTCCCACGCTGTTGGTCTCCCCGCTGCTGGCCCTGATGCGAGATCAGGTCGCCGCGGCGGCGAGAGCAGGGGTGCGAGCGGTGGAGATGAGTTCGGCCAATCCGACCGAGTGGGACGACGTCAGTCAACGACTGGCCGACGACGGGGTGGATGTCCTGCTCGTCTCCCCCGAGCGGCTGACCAACCCGCGCTTCCGGGAGGAACTGCTACCCGATCTGATGCGGCGCTGCGGATTGCTGGTCGTCGACGAGGCGCACTGCATCTCCGACTGGGGTCATGACTTCCGACCGGACTATCGCCGGATCAGGGACCTGCTCACCCATCTGCCAGCGGGTACGCCGGTGCTGGCCACCACGGCCACCGCCAACGAGCGCGTTGTCGCCGACGTCGCGGAGCAACTGGGTGCCGGCGGGGTCGAGGTGACCACGGTCCGAGGTCCGCTGGCTCGGGATTCGCTGCGGCTGGGCGTCCTTCGGTTGCCCACCGACCGGGCCCGCTGGGCGTGGCTGTCGGCTCATCTGGGCGAGCTTCCCGGCAGCGGCATCGTGTACACACTCACCGTCGCTGCGGCCGAGGAGACTGCGGCTCTGCTGCGCGACGCGGGCCACCAGGTACGCGCCTACACCGGCCGCATGGATGACGCCGAACGTCGGGCGGCCGAAGAGGCGTTGCGCGCCAACCAGGTCAAGGCTCTGATCGCCACCTCGGCCCTGGGGATGGGCTTCGACAAACCCGACCTCGGCTTCGTCGTACATCTGGGGGCGCCCTCCTCGCCGGTCAGTTACTACCAGCAGGTGGGACGAGCCGGGCGGGCTGTGGAGCGGGCCGACGTTCTACTCTTGCCCGGACCTGAGGATCTGGCCATCTGGCAGTGGTTCGCGACATCGTCCATGCCTCGCAAGGACGATGCTGCCGCTATCTTGGATGCCTTGCGTGATGCCGGAAAGCCCTGGTCGACACCGCGGTTGGAAACGGTGGCCAACATTCGTCGCACCCGGCTCGAGCTGCTCCTGAAGGTGCTGGCCGTCGACGGTGCAGTGGAGCGCGTCTCCGGGGGCTGGCGGGGAACTGGTCAGGAGTGGGTCTACGACGCTGACCGGTACGAGCGGGTCGCGGCAACTCGCGAGGCCGAGCAGCAGTCCATGATCGCGTATGCCAGACCGGCCGACTTCCCGAAGGTCACCTGTCGGATGGCGTTCCTGCAAACGTCCTTGGACGACCCGTCCGCGACCCCGTGCGGGCGATGTGACGTGTGCGCCGGGCCCTGGTATCCGACCGAGATCCCCGCACAGGCAGCCGATGCGGCCGCGGCGCGTCTGGACCGCCCCGGTGTGGAACTCGCCACGCGGGCCCAGTGGCCGACCGGCGTAGACCGGCTGGGGGTCGGGGTGCGCGGCAAGATCGCCCCCGACGAGCAAATGCTGACCGGCCGCGCCGTCGCCCGGCTCACCGATCTCGGCTGGGGTCAGCGACTGCGCAACCTGCTCGGCGACGACGGTCTGGGACACGACGCGACCCCGGGAATGCTCGACCGGGAACCGCCCGGTATCGAGGAGGACCCGGACGCGACCGACGATTCGGGCGACATCGTGGCCGCCAGGCCGGTGGTGGCTGCACACGCCGCACCCACGGCTGGCCGGTCACTGGACGGGCCACCCGACGAGGCGCTGCTGCGTGCCTGTGCCCAGGTGCTCGGCGCCTGGGATTGGGAGCGCCGGCCCGGTGCGATCGTCTCGATTCCCTCCCGTCGCCGGTCGCAGCTGGTCAACGGCGTGGCGCGGGGGCTCGGGAAGTTGGGCAGACTGCCCTACCTGGGCGAGCTGGATCTCGCCCACGGTGGGCCGACCGGACAGCCGGGCGGCAACAGCGCCTTCCGGCTGGCGGCCGTGTGGGACCGCCTTGTTGTGGGCCCGCAGCTCGCCGCTCGGATCGCCGAAGTCGGCGACCATCCGATTCTGCTGGTGGACGATCTCGCCGACTCGCGGTGGACGCTCACCGTGGCCGGTCGGCAACTCCGGCGAGCCGGGGCCAGCGCCGTACTCCCATTCGCGCTGGCCCTGACGGCGTAGCGCATGAGCCGCTCATGGGCATGCACGTACACGTAATACTGCAGCGGTTCCCGCCACCGAGTTGAGGAGAACCGTCATGGGCTACGTGTTTCTGGCCGGCGCGATCGCCAGCGAGGTGGTTGCGACACTGAGCCTTCGGGCATCCGAAGGGTTCTCAAGACTCGGTTTTTCCGCAGTCGTGGTAGTGGGCTACGTCGTCGCCTTCGTGCTGCTCTCCCTGACTCTCACCCGCGGCGTTCCGCTGGGCGTTGCGTACGGGATCTGGGCTGCCGTTGGTGTCGCAGCTGTGGCGGTGCTGAGCATTCCGCTGTTCGGTGAGGGACTGTCAGCGATTCAAGTCGGTGGCCTGGTGCTGGTCGTCCTCGGTGTCGTCGCCTTGGAGGCCGGCGGCTCGCACTGAACGCTCCGAGAACGCGTACGCAATGAGGAAGAGAGGAACTCAGGTCATGAATTGGACGCTCGAGGTAGTGGTGGTCCCAGTGGCGGATGTGGATCGCGCCAAGGCCTTCTACGCTGAACAACTCAGGTTCGATGTGGACCACGACACCACGATCAGCGAACAGTTGCGCGTCGTCCAGTTGACTCCGCGCGGGTCGGGGTGCTCGATCGTCGTAGGCAAGGGTGTCGTCGACATGCCGCCCGGCTCGGTCAAGGGATTGCAGCTGGTCGTTTCCGACGTCAGGGCCGCCCACGCCGAACTCCTCGCGCGGGCGGTGGCGGTGAGCGATATCCAGGTGTTCGCCGAGGCCGGCCCCCGCCCGTACCGGGATGGTGACGAGCTGAACAACGTCGGCTTTTGCTACTTCAGTGATCCGGACGGGAACGGCTGGGCCGTGCAGCAGATCAGCGCCCGCGGCGCAGCGCCGGCTCACGGCACGACTCGGCGAATCCCCAGGTAGGCGGCGGCTGCGAATAGCACCCCCAGCAGCAGCGGCTATCCGGTGAACAGGGCAACCGCTGATTGGCCGGTGAAGAACCCGAAGACAGTCTCGCGCCACCCCTCTTGCCAGGCGAGTAGTACGCCCAGCCCGCCGAAGCCAAGGATGGTCCCGATAATGAGCGCGTAGAGCCCGAGAGATCCGAATCGCTTGTACATCACGCCGACGGCCATCCCCAGGAAAGCAAGGACGAGCAATGGCACGACATACACGAGAACCTGGAGAATCGGGTTGTCCACCACCCAGAAGCCGCCGAAGAACGGCAGTCCCACGCCCCAACCATCTGTGGCGCGTTCGACCAGCAGCAAGCCGTGGAACAAGACCCCATAGACCAAAGACTGCAGCCCTGCGAAGAGTGCGGTGCCTAGGTAGAACGAACGCCGGGTCAAGCTCAGCCCCATCGCGAAAGGCAACAGCGCTGACATCGATTGGACGTAGACGATGCACAGCGTGAGGTAGAGCGATGCCAGCCCAGCGGTCCCGGGTTCGCGGCCCTCCGCCATATCAGCTAGACGCCAGACAAGGACGTTGATGAAGAAGCTCGAACCCATGATCGCCCAGGGCAGCAGTAACAACCAGGGCGCGACCAGATGTAGCCGTGCAGCGGACACGATGCGGTTCACCGGGAGGCCTCCTCGAGGTAGGCAGACTCAGCTGTGAGAGCAGCCGCCGGGTGGATCGCCTCGGCGCGGTTGGTCAGCGAGACCACAAGGTGCTGCAGGGAAACCGGTTCTACATCAAGCCCGAGCGCACTCGCGTCGGCTCGATCGTCGCGTCCCTGGACCCGAACCACAGCCCGGGACAGTTGACCGGCTCCTTCCCGGCGCAGCAGGTCTCGCCCGCCGAGGAACTGATCGATCTGCTCGCCGGGGCCGCTCACCGAGATGGCGCTAGTCCGCAGGTCGTCCACGTCGGCGTCAGCCAGTATCTTGCCGCGATCGATGATCACGACGCGCTCCAGGAGGCCGGCGATCTCCTCGATCAGATGGGTCGACAAGACGATTGTGCGTGGGTTCTCGGCGTAGTCGGCGATCAACCGGTCGTAGAACATCTGTCGCGCAACGGCATCCAGTCCGAGGTACGGCTCGTCGAAGAACGTGAGTGGAGCCCGCGAGGCCAACCCGATCACGATGCCGTCCGCAGAGAGCATTCCGCGGGAGAGCTTCTTGATCCGCCTCTTCTGCGGCAGGTCGAAGTCGGCGACCAGCGACTTCGCATAGCCGGCATCCCAGTTCGGGAACAGCATGGCGGCCGCGGACATTGCGTCGGCGACCCGGAAGTACTCGGGATACTTCTGGTTCTCCTTGACCAGCGACATCCGTTGCAACACCGACTCGTTCTCGTACGGGTTCGCCCCGAAGACCTCGATGTTGCCCGACGTGGGCACGAGGTGGCCGGCCAGTAACTGCATCATGGTGGTCTTGCCGGCGCCGTTGCGGCCGAGCAGACCGGTGATGACGTTCTCCTCGAAGGTGGCGCTGACGTTGTGCAGGGCGGTGTGCCCCCGGAAGCGCATGGTGACCTCGCGTACGGCCGCGATGGCCATCATCGCCGCTCCTTCCGGTCGTTGATCATGGTGGTGAGTTCCTGGGTACCGATTCCGAGCTTGTCGGCCTCTGCCAAAAGGGGGCGCAGGTACTGCTGGGCGAACTCGCTGCGACGGCGCTTCCGCAGCTGCTCCCTGGCGCCGGATGCGACGAACATCCCAACTCCTCGTCTCTTGTATAGGACCCCGTCGGCCACCAACTGGTTGATTCCCTTGGCGGCGGTGGCGGGGTTGATCCGGTGGAAGGCGGCCAGCTCGGTGGTCGAGGGCGCCTGGGTCTCTTCGGCGAGCGTTCCGTCCACGATCGAATTCTCGATCTGGTCGGCGATCTGGCGAAAGATCGGCCCGCCGTCCTCGTTCATGCGCTCGCGCCTACGGACGGCGCATCGCATAGGTCAACTGGTTCATTACTCATGTAATAGACCATAGCACCAGTTAACCCGGCACGTCGCAAGTCCTCCTAGAACGCGAAGTGAAAGGGTCAGCACGTGCCCGATCTGGATCTCGTCATCCGCGCTCCCCGAGCCCTACTGGCCACTCCGGACGGCGCGGCGTCGAACGAGCCATCTGGCGGTTTACGTCAAAACCGCCAGGAAAGCGCTTGTGTCGGGGTACGGGCAGGTCGGATCGTGGCGATCACGCCGTACGACGAAGCACCTGCCGCCCGACGCCTCGTCGAGGTGGGAGACGACGTGGTCCTGCTGCCAGGACTGGTCGACACCCACGTGCACGTCAACGAACCGGGCCGCACGGAGTGGGAGGGGTTCGCGACGGCGACTCGGGCTGCCGCGGCTGGCGGGGTCACAACGATCATCGACATGCCGCTCAACAGCATCCCGCCGACCATTGATGTCGATGCGCTGGCCGTGAAACGAGCTGCTGCGCAAGGACAATGCTATGTCGACGTCGGATTCTGGGGCGGTGCGGTGCCGAGCAACCTCGGCCGGCTTCGTCCGCTGTACGACGCGGGCGTGTTCGGATTCAAGTGCTTCCTGCTGCACTCCGGCGTCGACGAGTTCCCGGCACTGGACGGGGCTGGGATGCGTGCCGCCCTGGCCGAACTCACCGACTTCGACGGCCTGCTGATCGTGCACGCCGAGGACGCGCACACCATCGAGGCCGCGCCCAAGCCCGACGGCACCCGCTACGCCGACTTCCTCGCCTCGAGGCCGCGCAGCGCGGAGCAGATCGCCATCGCAGCAGTCATCGCCGGTGTCCGGGAGACGGGCGCCCGCGCCCACGTCCTGCACCTTGCCGATGCCGACGCGCTCGACCTGTTGACAGCTGCTCGGAGCGCCGGGAATCGGGTCAGCGTGGAAACGTGCCCGCACTACCTGTCCTTCACCGCCGAGGAGATCCACGACGGTGCCACCGAGTTCAAGTGCTGCCCACCGATCCGGGAAGCCGAGAACCGCGAGCGACTCTGGGGCGGACTACGTTCCGGCGACATCGACTGCATCGTGTCCGATCACTCGCCATCCACGCCGGCGCTCAAGAGGCAGGACACCGGTGACTTCGGCGCGGCCTGGGGTGGGATCAGCTCACTGCAGCTCGCCCTCCCGGCGGTGTGGACCGGAGCACGCGAGCGGGGCCTGAGCCTGGCGGACGTGGTCGGTTGGATGGCCGAAGCACCGGCTGCGCTGGCGGGGCTGAGCCGCAAGGGCCGGATCGCACTCGGGTACGACGCCGACTTCGCCGTCTTCGCGCCGGAGGAGACCTTCGTGGTCGACCCCGCTCAGCTGCAGCATCGACACTCACTCACGCCCTACGCCGGACGGAGGCTGTCTGGCATCGTTGCCCAGAGTTGGCTACGCGGGCGCGAAACAGGAGCGCAACCGATCGGCCAACTCCTGACCCGAGGGGATGCATGACCAGTAGTCCGCAGGCTTCCGACCCGACGGCTGCAAGCGCCTCCGGCCCATTCGCTTTCACTGTGCTGCCCGATCTGGCGTCCCGTTCGCTTTCCGGCGCCGTCATCGCCGCCAATGACGAGTTTTTCGCCGAGAAGGAGAACCTCATCCTGGCGTGGCCGGCGGCGGCCGAGGCTGATTTCGGGCACAAGGGCAAGGTCTACGACGGTTGGGAGACCCGGCGACGGCGCGAGCCCGGGAACGACTGGGCGATCGTTCGGCTCGGCGTTCCTGGCCGGGTGCACGGCGTGGTGATCGACACTGCTTGGTTCACCGGCAACTTTCCGCCTTACGCGTCAATGGACGGCGCCGCCATCGAGGGACACCCGTCGGCGGCCGAGGTGGCAGCCGCCGAGTGGTTCCCGATGCTGCCGCAGATCGAACTGCGCGGCGGACAGGCCAACTTTTACGAGGTGGCCTCCGAGAGCCGGGTGACCCATGTGCGGCTCAACATCTTCCCGGACGGCGGCGTGGCCCGCCTGCGCATCCACGGCGTACCGGTCGCCGATCCCAGGCCGATCGACGTCGGACCCTTCGACCTGGCAGCGCTGGAGAACGGCGGTGCGATCACCGGTTGCAGCAACGAGTTCTACGGCACACCGCATCAGCTGATCAGCCGGGGACTGGCGCGCAACATGGGCGAGGGCTGGGAGACCGCCCGACGCCGGGACCAGGGCAACGACTGGGTCACCGTGGGTCTGGCCTGCGCCGGTGTCGTCTCGGTGGCCGAACTCGACACATCGTATTTCCTCGGCAACTCCCCCGGTGCGGCCCGCCTCACCGGCTGCCTGGAGGGCGCCGATCCCGCTCGGGCCGATGCCTGGATCGAGTTGTTACCGACGATTGCCCTGCAGCCGGACACGCTGCACCGCTTCGTGCTCCCGGCCAACGGCCCGGGGGTCACCCAGGTTCGACTCGATGTCTATCCCGACGGTGGCATGGCCAGGCTTCGGCTCTGGGGTCGGCCCACTCGCGAAGGCCGGAAGCGTATGGGCCGTACCTGGTTCGATTCGCTTCCGCCTCGACAGGCGGTGACGACGCTCGAGACTGCGGGAGCCAGCCCGGACGTGGCCCGCGCACTGGCAGCCGCACGCCCGCTGCTCGGCGCGGAGGCACCACTGCCCCTCAACGTCGGCCGACTCCTCGACGGTCCCTGACGGTGCGCGGGGACCTGGCCGGCCGCGGCGACCAGACCTCCCCGGAGGATGGCGTCGGCTACGTGCACGGGTACTCGGACTACGAAGCCCGCCGGCTGGGCGATCAGGCGGACACCCTGGCCGCGCTGTTACATGCCGGTACGGCGTACCCGGCTGGCAGCCGGGTGCTCGAGGTCGGTTGCGGGGTGGGTGCGCAGACGGTGCATCTGGTGGCAGCCAGTCCCGGGGCGCTGCTCGTGGCGGTTGACATCTCCGAGACTTCGCTGGCTCAAGCCCGAACCCGGGTGGCGGCCCAATTCCCGTACACGCAGGTCGAATGGCATCGGGCCGACCTGTTCGACCTTCCCTTCGCCGACGCTGAGTTCGACCACGTGTTCCTGTGCTTCGTTCTCGAGCACCTACGCGACCCCGAGCGTGCCCTGGCCGCATTGCGTCGGGTGCTGCGGCCCGGAGGCACGATAACCGTGATCGAGGGCGACCACGGGTCCGCGTTCTTCCACCCGGACAGCGCCCTGGCCCGGGCCGCGATCGACTGCCTGATCCAGTTGCAGGCTGCTGGAGGCGGGGACGGTCTGGTCGGCCGGCAGCTACAGCCGTTGCTCGTTCGGGCCGGCTACGACGACGTCCGGGTCGGACCGCGGACGGTGTACGCCGACCGGACCCGCCCCGAGCTGGTCCAGGGCTTCACGCGTAACACCTTCATCGCGATGATCGAATCCGTCCGCGACGATGCCCTGACCGCGGGGCTGGCCACGGCAGCCGACTGGGACCAGGGCATCGCCGACCTGCACCTGGCTGCCGGAGAATTCGGAACGTTCCACTACACGTTCTTCAAAGGGCTGGCCGTCAATCCGCCCCTGGGCCGAGGCCCGACCGTCAGCTGAGGCAGATGTCCTGGGGTCGTACCGGTACCCGACCGATGTCTCGACCGGTGGCGTCGCGAATGGCGGCGGCGATCGCTGGGGTCACCGAGATGCACGGTGGCTCACCAACACCCTTGGCTCCCAACGGGGCCTGCGGGTCAGGCTCTTCGATCAGGCTGAACACGACCGTGGGTGCATCCAGCGTGGTGGGCAGCAAGTAGTCGGTGAAGCTGGCATTGCGCACCATGCCGTCGGTCACGATGATCTCCTCCATCACGGCAAGGCCCAGTCCCTGCGCGATGCCGCCCTCGATCTGACCGGCCACCGACAGCGGGTTCAGCGCCCGACCCACGTCCTGGGCGGTGGCGATCTGAACCACCTTGACCAGCCCGAGTTCCGGATCGACGTCGACCACCGCGCGGTGGGCGACGAAAGCAAAAGCAACATGGCAGTTGCCCTGGCCGTTCTCGTCCAGGTCCTCGGTAGCCCGGTGCCGGTACTCCACCGTCTCGTCCAGCCGCAGGCCCGCCGAGGCATCTGCGACCGGGATCCGGAGCGAGCCGATCGTGTCCACCACGTCGGTGCCCTCGATCGCCAACTGCAGCGCCGGCATGCCGTGCCGTTCGGCAACCGCCTCCAGGAGCAGCTCGCGTACCTTTCGGCAGGCGGCGTCGACCGCTCCCCCGGACATCCAGGTCTGGCGGCTGGCCGACGTGCTGCCCGACGAGCCGATCTGGGTGTCGATCGTGTCCAGCATGACCTCGTCGACGCCGAGGATGGACCGGGCGATCTGCTGGGCGAGCATCACGAAGCCCTGACCGACTTCGGCGGCAGCGAACTTGAGGGTCGCCACCCCGTCGTTGAGCTGGCACCGCGCAGTGGAGTAGTCGTCGAAGCCTTCGGAATACATCAGGTTCTTGATCGCGACCCCGTACCCGACTCCGCGTACGACATGTCCTCGGTCGGCCGTACGCCCGGATCCACCCGGCAAGGCCAGCACGTCAGCATCAGCCGGCAGATCCGGCGGCATCGGCAGCGCATCGGTCTCCCGGATGCAGCGCTCGACCGGGGCGACGCTGTCGACCGGCTGTCCGGTGATCAACGGGTCGCCCGTACGCATGGCATTACGTAGCCGAACCTCGACCGGCGAGAGACCGGCCGCAGCGGCCAGCTTGTCCATCTGACCTTCGTGGGCGAAACATGCTTGTACGACCCCAAATCCGCGCATCGCGCCGCACGGCGGGTTGTTCGTACGGGTGGCATATCCGTCGACGATCGCATTGGGACAGCGGTACGGGCCTTGGGCGTGGGTGACGCCGTTGATCAGGACAGCCGGGGAGGTCGACGTGTATGCCCCGCCGTCGAACACCATCCGCGCTTCGATCTTGACGATCACCCCGTCGGCGCTGGCGTGGTGTCGCATCCAGATCTTGGCCGGATGCCGGTGGACGTGACCGTAGAAGCTCTCCTCCCGGCCGTACTGCATCTTGATCGGCCGCCCGGTCCGCAGGGCCAGCAAGCTGCAGTGGACCTGAAGGCTGATGTCCTCGCGGGCTCCGAAGGCCCCGCCGACGCCGCCGAGGACGAGGCGGACGCGCTCCTCGGGCAGGCCAAGACAGGCTGCGACCTGCTTGCGGTCCTCGTGCAGCCATTGAGTGGCGATGTAGAGCTCCAGGCCGGCCCCGTCGTCGTCGGGTACGGCAAGGGCGGCTTCGGGACCGAGGAATGCCTGGTCCTGCATCCCCATCTCGTAGTTGCCCTCGACCACGATCGGACCGGTGGCCTCCGGGTCCCCGCAGAGGATGCGCTGATGCCGGATCAGGTTGCCGTCTGGATGGATCCGATCGCGGGTGCCGGCGATCGCTTCCTCCGGGTCGGTCAGCGGGGTCAGCACCTCGTAGTCGACAACGATCGCCTCGAGCGCCCGGCGGCAGGTCTCGGGATGATCCGCGGCGACCGCGGCAACCGGCTCGCCTCGATAGCGCACGTACGCGGAGGCGAAGACGTGTTGATCTTGCCTGATCAGGCCGTACGTCGGCTGCCCGGGGACGTCCTCGGCGGTCACGATCGCCTCGACACCGGCGATCTTCCAGGCTCCGGTCACGTCGACGGAACGGATCCGCGCGTACGGATGCGGCGAGCGCAGTGTGGCGCCCCACAGCATGTTCTCGGCCCAGAGGTCGTTGGCGAAGGCAAAACGGCCCTGAACCTTCGGCACGCCGTCCGGACGTGCGGCGTTGGTGCCCAACACGCCTGGACGCAGCGCCGTGACGGTTTCGGTAGCCGTGGCAGTCGCCGCGGGCGCGGAGGCCTCGGTCATCTCGCTGCCTGATCGACACGACTGGCCACGACGGCGTCTACGGCGGCGAAGATCCGGCCGTATCCAGTGCAACGACAGATGTTGCCCGACAAAGCTTCTCGGGTTTCCAGCGCGCTGGGTTCCGGATTGTGCTCCAGCAGATGGTGAACGGCGACAATCAGTCCCGGCGTACAGAAGCCGCACTGCACGGCGCCCTCGTCCAAAAAGGCAGCCTGTACGTCGGTCAGCGCAGCGTCCGGAGCCAGACCCTCCACGGTCACGATGTCGGCGTCGGTGGCCGAGGCCGCCATCACCAGACAGGCGCAGACGGCAGCCCCGTCGAGCAGCACGGTGCAACTGCCGCATTCCCCTTGCTCGCATGCGCCTTTGGATCCGGGCAGGCCCAACCGTTCACGCAGTACGTAGAGCAGGCTCTCGCCCAGCCAGGCGTCTTGTACGTCGTGGGACTCACCGTTGACCTGCAGCCGGTAGATCTCCGGTGAACCGATCGGTTCCTGGGTCATGCGGCGGCCCTTCTCAGGAGTCGGCTGGACAGGACGCCCACGGCATGTCCGCGGTAGGCAGCCGTCGAGCGGTGGTCGTCGATCGGCCGGGCATCGGCTGCGGCGCGCCGCCCGAACTCCTGCGCCACGGCATCGCTGATGTCCAGCGGCTCGGCGCTCAGATCGAGTTCACCGGCCAGCCAGCCCTCGGCGTCGCGGCAGCGAATGATCGTGGTTCCCACGGCGCCCAATGCCAGGGTCACCGCACCACGGTCGCGGTCCATCGCCAGGCACGCCGATGCGGTGGCGATGACCATTGCGTTGCGCACGCCCACCTTCGAATAGCCCTGCCAGCCATGACGGATCGGCATCGTTACGCCAGTGACCAACTCGCCGGGCTCGAGCACGTTCTGCTTCACCCCGACCATGAAATCAGCCACCGGGACGTCGCGTTGTCCGCCGATCGAGCGCAGATGCACGATGGCATCCAAGGCGAAGAGCACCGGGAGCCCGTCACCGGCCGGTGAACACGTGCCGAGATTGCCGCCGAGCGTCCCCGCGGCGCGGATCTGCGGTGAGCCGACCGTACGAGCGGCCTCGGCAAGGGCGGGAAAGAGTTCCGCGAGAGGGCCGTGCTCCATCTCCGCGTACGGCAGACCAGAGCCGATCGTGACGGTGCCGCCGGTCCCCTCCGAGGACGGGTTGTGCCGCCAGAGCCGCAGTTGCTCGACCCGGCGCAGCGCGACGACCTCGGCGGGGGCCTTGCGATGAGCCATGTTGATCTCGACCATGACATCTGTCCCGCCGGACAGGAGCAGCGCTTCAGGGCGCTCGGCGAGATGGGCGAGAACCTCGTCGATCGTGCTGGGCGTGAGTACGGACACAGAGGCGACCCTAGGCGACAGACCAAGGCGCTGGTCGGCTCGGCAGTGCCTGGTGGGTCAGTTCCGACCGGGACTACCCGGTTGGATCTTCCCCATCAGGCAGACGGCAAGATTCCCCGCGTGACGGATCATCCCAGAGCCGCCGACCTCTTGGTCCGTGGAGCAGAACTCGTGGCCACGGTGGACGACCAGCGACGCGAGATCCCAGGTGGCTGGATCGCGATCAGCGACGGCGTGGTAAGTGCGCTCGGCGGACCCGCCGACCAGCAGCCACACGCAGCGCATGTGCTCGACGCCGAGGGATGCCTGGTGACTCCGGGGCTGGTAAATACCCATCACCACATGTATCAGAACCTCACTCGGGCCTTCGCTCCTGCGCTGACCGGCGGGTTGTTCGACTGGCTGGTCACGCTGTACCCGTTGTGGTCGCGGCTGGACGAGGAGGCCGCCTACGTGAGCGCGTACGTCGGCCTGACCGAACTCGCCCTCGGCGGAGCGACCACCTCGACCGATCATCTCTATGTCCATCCGAAGGGCGCAGGCGATCTGATCTCGGCAGAGACCCGCGCCGCCCAGGATCTCGGAATGCGCTTCCACCCCACGCGCGGCTCGATGTCGCTGTCGGTCAAAGACGGTGGGCTGCCCCCGGATTCGGTCGTACAGCACGACGACGAGATCCTCGCCGACTCGCAGCGGCTCGTGGAGCTACACCACGATCCTTCCCCAGCTTCCATGCTGCGTATAGCCCTTGCCCCGTGCTCGCCGTTCTCGGTGTCCACCGAGTTGATGAGGGCCACTGCCGAGTTGGCCGAGCGACTCGACGTCCGGTTGCATACCCACCTCTGCGAGACCGAGGACGAGAACGCCTTCTGCCTGGAGACCTTCGGTCGGCGCCCCGTCGACTACTTCGAGGACGTCGGCTGGGGCTCGTCCCGCTCATGGGTCGCGCACTGTGTCTGGCCGAATGCCGACGAGGTCGCCCGGTTGGGCGCCTGGGGTACGGGGGCAGCGCACTGTCCGAGCAGCAACATGATCCTGGGCAGCGGTTTGGCGCCGGTCGCGGAGTTGCGCGCGGCTGGCGTACCGGTCGGCTTGGGCTGCGATGGCTCGTCCTCGGCCGACACCGCATCGCTGTGGTTGGAGGCGCGTACGGCGATGCTGCAGGGCAAGTTGCGGCACGGGGCGGCGGCGATGACGGCCCGGGACGCCCTCGAGATCGCGACGCGCGGTGGAGCCGGCTGCCTGGGCAGGGTCGGGGAGATCGGCGAACTCTCGGTCGGAGCCTGCGGTGACGTGGTGGTGTGGTCGCTGGATGGGCCGGCCTTCGCCGGTGCGCTCAGTGACCCGATCGAGGCCTGGCTGCGCTGCGGTCCGAACAGCACCCGGCACACGGTCGTCGCAGGCAAGCCGATCGTCCTGGACGGCGCTCCCGTACACGGTGGATTGGACGAGATGCTGCTCTGCCACCGAGCCATCGCCGCCGGCATGCAGTCCGCCCTCGACGCCTGACGAGACTCTCTCTCCTGGACTTGTTACGGTTCGCCGTCCCGACAGTCGAGGGCAGCAGGGACCAGGCCTCGAGGGTTCAGGCCGACAATCCAGGGCACTTATCCTCGATGTGATCCCCGCGTTGAATTTCTCTGGCGGTGTCAGCCGACTTGGGGAATCGGTGGCGGGTTTCCGTGGGCAGCGGCTTGCAGCATCGCCTGGGCCGACCAGGACATCAGCTCGGCTGCATCATCCCGGGAGAGCCCTGCAACATCGGTCATCCAGGCAAGCGCCTCGATTCCGACAGCGCTGCGGATCGCAAGCGCCAAGCTGTGAATGGCCTCCTCGGACAGCCGATCACTAAGCGGGGCAAGGGCTTCCTCGATCCAGCCGATCGCTCGGCCTTGCCGCAACGGCAAAGCCGCGCGCTCCTCGTCGGTCGCTTCTAGCGAGAGGCGCAGCATCGTCCGCTGCTGTGCCTCGGTCTGCACGATTACCCGGGTGAACTCCCGGATGACCTCCGTCAGCCGACCCGGGGCGTCGACGGGTGGGTCCGCCGAAAGCATGGAACTTGCACCTGTCTCGGGGTGGGCAGCGACCAGCAGGGCCCGCTGGTTCGGGAAGTATCGGTATGCGGTCGTGCGCGAGATCTCGGCCGCGCTCGCGGCCTCCTCGACCGTGGGACTCACGCCGGCGGCAACCAAGTCGCGTGCGGCCAGGACAAGAGCCGCCCTGGTGCGCTGTTTCTGCCCGGTCCGGCCGGTCAGCTCGTACTGGGTGGACTGGGTTGACATTCGGTTGATGGTACTGCAATCTCATCGTGGTACTGGAATACCATAAACGGCTGGATGTGAGGTGGATCCACGTGGCGACAGTAAGTACCCCGACCCCGATCGTTCGGGCACGCGACGAAGGCGAACGGCGCTGGTTCTACGGCGGTGGCGTGCACACCTGGAAGGCGACGTCCGAGGAAACCGGCGGGGCGTTTCTGCTCTTCGAGGACGAGATGGAGCAGGGCAAGACGACGCCCCTGCACATCCACCCGGAGTCGGACGAGACGATGTACCTGCTCGAGGGCGAGATCCTCATCCACCTGGACGGCAGCGAGAACCGGGTGAGCGCAGGCGGTCTGATGGTTGCCCCACGCGGTGTCCCGCACGCATTCATGGTGCTGTCCAAGACCGCACGACTGCTCTGCCTGCACACCCCTGGATGCGCTCAAGCCTTCTACCTGGATGCCAGCGAGCCGATGGGCAATGCTCCCGGGGAGGCGCGAACCGTCGATTTCTCCAGGATCGCTGCATCCGGCAAGAAGAACGGCGGGATCGAGATCCTCGGACCACCCCCGTTCGCTCGCGGCTGAAGCCGGATACGGTGGCTGGGTGAGTGAGGAACTGTCCCCCGGTGACCGCGCCCCGGACTTCGACCTGACCGCCGCCGACGGAAGCCGGCTGTCCTTGGGCGACCTCGAGGGAAAAAAGGCGATTCTCTACTTCTATCCCGAGGCGATGACCCCGGGATGTACGACACAGGCGATCGACTTCCAGACCGCCGATGACGATCTTCGAACCGCTGGGTACGCGGTCGTCGGTGTCTCGCCGGACAAGCCGGAGTCGCTGGCCCGCTTCGCCGAGCAGGAGGGTCTGAGCTTTCCGCTCTTGTCTGATCCTGACCGGTCGACGCTGCGGGCCTATGGCGCGTACGGGGAGAAACAGAACTACGGCAAGACGATCACCGGTGTCATCCGCTCCACAGTGGTGCTGGATGCCGACGGCACCGTCGAGCACGCCTTCTACAACGTCAAGGCCACCGGCCATGTTGCCAAACTCCGCCGCGACCTCGGCCTGGACTGATCGATCAGCGCGACCGCTCGCACCCGTTGCCGGTCCCGGTCCTCACCAGCCGGATGTACCAGACTCTCCCTTGAATGGACCGACGACCTCGTCGGTGATCCATCCGCCGTAGAAGCCACCGGCTTGCGGCCGTACCGGTTCGCCGTCGATGGTTGCCTCGTCCACCCGTCCTGGGTAGAAGGCCACGGCCCCGACCATCGCGGCGTACGCACGGCTGGGATTTTCGTAGGACCAGCCCACTTCAGGCACGACCCGGCCGACCACCGTCGCAGACCAGTACGTCGCCGTACCTTTGAACTCGCAGAACGAGGAGCCGTGACCTGAAGACAGGACGTTGGCGACGATGTCGTCGCGCGGCACGTAGTAGACCGGCGGATGACTGGTCTCGCAAACCCGCCACGCTCGAGTGCTGTCGGCCACGACCTGGCCGGCGAGCAGGATGACAACGTGCCGGGAGGTCTGCTCGATCGAGGGCGGGCGCGGGTAGTCCCAGACCGATTCCTGTCCTGGCCCCGGCTCGATCCGTTTCGTGCGCCCGCCGAACACCCTCCGGTTGCCTACCGGTTGCGGATCTTGCGGATCTTGCGGACCACGCCGACCGTGACGCGCAAGGCCACAAGCGATGCGGCCACGCGGATAGCCAGTTGTCCCTGGGGCGAGGCGATCCACTCCCTGACCGCGGTCTGGGCATCACCCTTCAGCTTCTTGGGGCTGGTGCGGTAGGCGATCTCGTCGAGAGTTCCGGCGAGCGCGTTGCGCGCTTGATCGATCTCAGCCTGGATCTGGTTCGGGTCTCGGGGCACGTCGCTAAGCCTCCCATGTACTCCATCGCGACGACGACCCGTCCTGCCTAGACTGCTGTGCGCGGCGGGAGTGGTGTAACGGCAGCCACGCCAGACTTAGGATCTGGTGCCTTCGGGCGTGGGGGTTCGACTCCCCCCTCCCGCACCACACCCGGCACCGGAAAATGTCGCGCCGCAACCGGCTTTACACTTCACATATGACTGAACCCGAAGCTCGGCAGCGGCGACTTCTGATGCGCGGCAGGCGAGTCCACGTCCTCATAGGAGTGACGACATTTCTGCTCTTGTTCGGTCTCGGTCTCGTTTTCTCGAATCCAACAGTCGACGTCGAGGAAGACTACGCGCCCCGTTCCGGGGCATTATTCGGCGGTGCCATAAATGTCGACTCGGAGCGCGACGACGAATTCGCCGGAAATCCACGAGACGTAGAGTTACGTCAAACTCAACTCTGCCGTAAATACGACAATCTCAACTACTATCTATACGGCGTTGCGGTGAACGAGGCTCAGTTCGAGAATGTGAGGTGGGCGATCGATGACAACGAGACGCCGATCGTGACGCTGTCCTGGCCCCATCGCATGCCGACAAATCCGCAATTTATTCCCTTGGTCGCCAAGGGACGCTACGACACGGAGATAGCAACGACTGCTAACCGGATAAAGGCGCTGGGCGGCCGGGTGATTCTTCGGCCGTTCTGGGAGTTCAATCATGCCGACAACGGGTTGGGCGCGGCCAACTATGATGGGGACTACCAACAGTTCATCGACGCCTGGCAGCGGACGCATGCCATATTCAAGGGTGATGCTTCCACATGGCGCACGCTTGGGATCAGCGGAACTCCGATCCAAGCCGACAACATTCGCTTCTCGTGGACTCCGGGCAACGCCCGACCCAATAATGTCGTGGAGGGTGTGAACGAGGATTACCGACCCTACTATCCCGGAGATCAATATGTCGACTGGATAGGCATCGACAGTTACACCGGGAACCGAATGGTGTATTTCCGCGACGTCTTCGAGCCTCCCACGCAGCTCGTGGACTGGTACGCCACGTACGCGCCGAAAGGCAAGCCCATGAGCATCGGTGAGATCGGCATCCGGCCACAATCGACCTACCCGAGTCGGAGCCCGACCAGGTCCGAATGGTATGCCAATGCGCGGGCCGCTATCAAAGGGATGCCGATGATCAAACTCTTCAGTTATTTCGATGTATCCAATGAGACCCATCCCCTTGCAGAGTCGTATCAGGTGGACGCCCCCGGTGGTATTGGCCCCGACTCCGCTCGTCGTGCGCTTGCAGCCTATTCGGCTCTGGCAAATGATCCATATTTCCATCAAGGGAGCGCCCAGCCCGGATGCGGCGGCTCCGAGTCCGACGAGCCTGCCAAGGAGCGCTCGCCCTTCGCTCCCCCCGGATCGAAAGCACAGATTCGCGTTCGCGGGCCATCACGCTGAGGAAGCCCGGACTCCCGCGAGTCAGGCTCGCAACTGGGCGGCCATCAGGCTCGTGAGTTCGCGAAAGGCTTTGCCGCGGTGGCTGATGGCGTCCTTGGCGCCGGGAGTCAGCTCAGCGGCCGTCATGGTGTGCCCTTCGGCAACGAAGACCGGGTCGTACCCGAAGCCACCCCGGCCCCTTGGTTGCCTGACGAGCCGACCACGCATCTCGGCTTCGAGGACATGCTCGAATCCGGCAGGGTGCACGAAGGCGGCAGCGCAGACAAAGGCCGCCCCACGCCGCTCGTCTGGAACATCCGCGATCTGATCGAGCAGCAGTTCGAGGTTGGCGACGTCGTTCCCGTGTCGGCCCGACCATCGCGCGGACAGCACACCTGGCATTCCGTTCAGCGCATCCACGGTGAGTCCCGAGTCGTCCGCGACGGCGGCAAGTCCGGTCGCCTCAGCCGCATCCCGGGCCTTGGCCAGCGCGTTCTCGACGAACGTTGCGCCGGTCTCCGGTGCCTCGTCGAAGCCCGGGAGGTCATCGAGTCCCAACACCTCGACGTCGATCACCGGTGTGAGGATCCGGCGCAGCTCGGCCAGCTTCTTCGGATTGCGGGTGGCCAAAAGCAGTCGCTGAGCTGTCACCGGACCCGGCTCATAAGGCCAGCGCGACCTTCTGTGCCTCGGTCAGCGTCGCGCAGCCGGCCACGGCCAGGTCGAGCAGGACATCCAACGTGCTGCGGTCGAAGACCACACCCTCGGCGGTGCCCTGAACTTCGATGAAGTCGCCGGTGCCGGTACAGACGATGTTCATGTCCGTGTCGGCGGCGACGTCCTCGACGTACTCGAGGTCCAGTCGCGGTTCACCGTCGACGACACCGACGCTGACGGCTGAGACCGACGTGTGCAACGGGTCCGGCTTGGCCAACTTGCCCTTCGCACCGAGCCAGCTCACCGCATCGGCCAGCGCAACGTAGGCCCCGGTGATCGCCGCCGTACGGGTTCCGCCGTCGGCCTGCAGGACATCGCAGTCCATGGCGATGCTGTTCTCACCGAGCGCGGACAAGTCGATGCTGGCCCGCAACGCCCGGCCGATCAGCCGGCTGATCTCGTGCGTACGCCCACCGATCTTGCCGCGCACCGACTCGCGGTCACTGCGGGTATGGGTCGAGCGGGGCAGCATCGCGTACTCCGCGGTGACCCAGCCGAGTCCCGAGCCGCGGCGCCACCGCGGCACCCCCACGGTCACGCTGGCAGCGCACAGCACCCGGGTACGCCCGAACTCGACCAGGACCGAGCCTTCGGCATGGTCGAGCCAGTTGCGGGTGATGGTGACGGGTCGAAGCTGGTCGAGTTCACGGTTTTCGGGTCGGGTCACGGCCAGCGACCCTAGTCGAGTCGTCTTCTGCCTCAGGGGACCCCTGCAACGATAGGTACGTAGGTCTCTTCCCCTGTCGAGCGCCGGGTCACCGCCAGCGAGAGGATTGCGGCATGCGTTCTGAACTGATCCGGCTGAGCACCGGGAGGTCCCTGGCCGTCGTCGACCTGACCGGCCACTGCGCCGAGTTCCTGCGCGACTGCGGCGCCGAGGAGGGTCTCCTGCATGTCTTCCTACCTCATGCCACGGCCGGGGTGGCCATTCTCGAGACCGGCGCCGGGAGCGACGACGACCTGCTCACCGCCCTGGACTCATTGCTGCCCAGTGATGATCGGTGGCGGCACCGGCATGGCGCACCGGGACACGGTCGGGACCATGTGCTGCCGGCGTTCATTGCGCCGTACGCGTCGATCCCGGTCCTGGACGGTCGACCTGCGCTGGGGACATGGCAGTCGATCTGCCTGGTGGACCCGAACGGCGACAACCCCGACCGCCAGGTCCGCTTGTCATTCCTGCCCGGCTGAAAATAGTCGCCGTTATGCGCACAACTGTCAGAAACCGAGCCGAGTGATCACCCGTATGCGCATAACGGCGAAAGGGTAGGCGCGCGACCATGTCAGAGGTCGTAGGACATTCCAGCCATCGCCAGTTCGGTGGCGGCGAAAGCATTGCGGGCGGCCGCGAGCTGGGCGTCGGCATCGACCCAAGGTGGGATGTGGGTCAGCAACAACTTGCCCACCCCAGCCGCCGCCGCGTGTTCTCCGGCCTGTCCGCCGGTCAGATGCAGGCCGGGCGGGTACCCGGGTTCGTTCTCGGGTCGCGCAGCCTCGCACAGCAAGAGATCGGTGCCCTTGGCGAGCCGGACCAGCTCGGGACAGATTCCGGTGTCTGCGGAGTACGTCAGCGATGTCGTCCCGGCCTCGACCCGGACCGCGTAGGTCTCGACCGGATGGTTCGTACGGACGAAGGACAGCCGCAGTCCGCCGATCTCCACTCCGGCATTCATGATCGTGAGCGCTTGGGGTGCAGCCGAACTGCTGCTCGGGCGCTCATGATCATCCGACGACAACGCATGGAAGTCGAATACGTCACCGAGATCGGATGCCGGCTGTTCGTAGGCAGCGCCGAGCCGCTGCATCGTGCCGGCCGGACCATAGAGCGCCACCGGTCCGGAAGACCGCTCGGCGTAACGGTGCCAGACCACGAACGAGCAGGCGTCCAAGCAGTGATCCGCGTGCAGATGCGAGAGCAAGATGGCGTCGATCGTCTCCAGGGCCGCATACCGTTGCAATGCTCCAGCAGATCCGGGTCCCAGGTCCAGGACTATCCGTACCCCGTCGTCCTCGATGAGATAGCAGGATGCCGGTGAGTCGGCGCCGGGCATGGATCCCGAACAGCCGACGACCGTCAATCTCATTGCGCAGCAGCGTTCGGCACCGGAATGCTATCCGCGGAGTACTGTGCGGGCACCGCGACCGCCGTACCGTCAGGCGTCGTATCGGGCGGCGCGGCGGCATCGGTAGGCACCCGCGCCTCAGTGTCGTCACCCGCCTTGGCCGTCTGTACGACGGGCAACGTCGCGATTGGCCCGACCGCCGGCCCGAGGAAGCGCTCGGCCAGCCGGTGAAAGCTCTCCGCATCCCCGGTGGAAAAGAATCGGTGTTCGCCCGGAGACACCTCCTCGCCCGCCGTGTCGGCACCGTCTCGGAGCAGATCCTCGTCGGTCAGTACGCGGAAGACGTCCTTGGC
>Ga0136615_10000126_pt1 | contig 31047 bp, 28 predicted proteins | sample AntDrymUQ2882206_2_FD_106647 | JGI IMG/M metagenome (GOLD analysis project Ga0136615, IMG submission 106647) | Polar desert sand microbial communities from Dry Valleys, Antarctica - metaG UQ288 (22.06) | ecosystem: Environmental > Terrestrial > Soil > Desert | place: Antarctica: Dry Valley... | reverse complement strand
TTCGGGATCAGGACGGCCGCGATATCGCGGCCGTCCTGCCTCCACTCCATCGGCGAGGAGGCCTTCAGGGAAGGCCTTCAGAGGGGGCCTCGGCGCTCCGTTGGACGGGAGCTGGGAGGCACTCCGGCGGCCGCCCGGTCCGGCCCGGGCCGTCTCGGAACCTTCGAGGTCGAGTGATATACTTTCGTCACTACTGAGCCGGCCGCCTGTCGAACGTGGGTGACCCCCACGTTTCTTTGTGACCGCGAGCAACTCGGACGGCGTCCGAGAGACCGAGAAGGAGGCGCAAATGAGTCGCGATTTCATCGGCGCCCTCCTGCAGCTCAACGCTGAGAAGGGCGTCTCACGGGAGCAGCTGGTGCGCACCGTCGAGGATGCCATCCAGTCCGCCTACCGGCGTGTCGCGCCAGGCAATGAGGATGTGCACGTCAGCCTCGACGTGGAGACCGGCTCCATGCGCATATTCCGCGCACGCGTGGTGGTTTCGGAGGTCGAGGATCCGACCACCGAGTGGAGTGTCGAGGAAGCGCATAGCCACAAGCCGGACGCGACCCTGGGCGAACTGGTCGAGTACCAGGAGCTCGACGGCGACGCCTTCGGACGCATCGGCGCGCAGACGGCCAAGCAGGTCGTGCTCCAGCGGCTGCGCGAGGCTGAGCGCGAGGTGGTCTTCGGCCAATACGCCGATCGTGAGAGCGAGATCATCACGGGCGTGGTCAGCCGCGTGGAGCCGCGTGGCGTGATCATGGACGTCGGCCGAGCGGAAGCCGTGCTGTCCGCGACGGACCAGTCGGCCACGGAGCACTACCGCATCGGGCAGCATGTCAAGGCGTTCGTGCTGGAGGTCCGCCGCACGACCAAGGGTCCGCTCATCTACGTCAGCCGCACGCACAAGAACTTCCTGCGGCGGCTCTTCGAGATGGAAGTCCCGGAGATCCATGCCGGAACGGTGGAGATCAAGGCCATAGCTCGGGAGGCGGGCAGCCGCAGCAAGGTGGCCGTCGGCAGCCGGCAGGAGGGCCTCGACCCGGTCGGTGCCACGGTCGGCCAGCGCGGCGGGCGGGTCCAGGCCGTGGTGGCCGAGCTGAGCGGCGAGAAGATCGACGTGATCCCCTGGTCGGATGACCCTTCCGTGTTCGTGGCCAATGCGCTGAGCCCGGCCCAGGTGGTCAGCGTGACCATCGATGAGGATGCGCGCATCGCGAATGTCACGGTCCCGGAGCGCATGCTCTCGCTGGCCATCGGTCGCGAGGGTCAGAATGCGCGTTTGGCGGCCAAGCTGACAGGCTGGCGCATCGACATCCGCAGTGATGCGCCAGCTGCGCCGCGGCCCGAGCAGGTCGCGCCCGCGGCAGTCGAGCCGACGGGGCCCGAGCCGCAGCCAGTGGCGGAGGAGCCCGGACCTGCGACCGAGACGCAGCCCACGGCCGAGGCAGCCCCTGAGGCTGGCGCTGCCCCCGCCATCGCCGAGCAGCCTGCCGAGCCCGTCAAGAGGTCGCGTGGCCGCCGGGCTGCACAGGAGGTGGCGCCCTGATCGCCTCCGGGAGTGTTACACCGCGCCGCCATCCCCGACGCACCTGCGTCGCCTGTCGTACCGAGCGCGACAAGCGGGAGCTGCTCCGCGTGGTGCGCACGCCCTCGCGCGAGGTCCTGTTCGATCCCACCGGTCGCCTGGCCGGCCGCGGAGCCTATCTTTGCTCCGACGGTTCCTGCTGGGCACTCGCCTTGAAGAAGTCCGCCCTCGAGCGCGCCCTGGACGTGCCGCTCCCCGCTGCGTTGCGCGATCAGCTCCAGCAGGGCGATCCCACGCAGATCCAGGGAGATGCACATGGCACGTAGTCGAAGCGGCACTCGCAATACCCGGGGTCCTCGCAAGCCACCGCGCCGGCCCGACAGCTCGGGTGGCACCGTCGTGCAGACGCTTGATCCGGCACAGCGCGGCGCCATCGAGCTGCCCCAGTCGATCACCGTCAAGGAGCTTGCGGAGCTGGTCGGGGTCAACCCCGCCGACATCATCCGTGAGCTGATCAAGAGCGGCATCTTCGCCAGCATCAACCAGGTCATCGACCGTGACACGGCCAGCCTGGTCACCAGCGACCTCGGTTATGAGGTCGCGGAGGCGCGGCTCCCGGAGGCCGGCGAGACCAACGGCGAAGCCCCGCTCGGTGCGGCCACCAAGGAGATCCTCTTCGAGGCGGACGATCCGTCCGACCTCCAGCCGCGCGCCCCTATCGTCACGGTCATGGGCCACGTGGACCACGGCAAGACCAGCCTGCTCGATGCCATCCGCTCGACCTCCGTGGCCGAGGGAGAGCGCGGCGGGATCACCCAGCATATCGGCGCCAGCGAGGTGGAGAAGAACGGCCAGCGCGTGGTCTTCCTCGATACACCCGGTCACGAGGCGTTCACCCAGATGCGCGCCCGGGGTGCACGAGTCACCGACATCGCCGTCCTGGTAGTGGCCGCCGACGACGGCGTGATGCCCCAGACGCTGGAGGCCATCGATCACGCCCGCGCCGCCAAGGTGCCCATCGTGGTGGCACTGAACAAGATCGACCGGGAAGACGCCAACCCCCAGCGCGTCAAGACCGAGCTCTCAGAGCGCGGCGTGGTGATCGAGGAGTACGGCGGCGACGTGCCGCTCGTGGCGGTCAGCGCCAAGCAGCGCACCGGCATCGACGACCTCATCGAGACGATCCTCATCGTTGCCGAGGTCCAGGAGTTGACGGCCAATCCCCAGCGCTCCGCGGTGGGCACGGTCGTGGAGGCTGAGCTGGACAAGGGACGCGGCGCGGTGGCCACCATCCTGGTACAGACCGGCACGCTGCGCGTCGGCGACACGGTGGTCGTAGGCGAGACGTACGGCCGCGTGCGAGCCATGGAGAACAGCCTGGGCAAGCGCGTCAGCGAAGCTGGCCCCTCGTCCGCCGTGGTCCTGCTGGGCCTGGGCGAGGTGCCCGCCGCGGGCGACATCCTGCGCGCCGTACCGGACGAGAAGACCGCCCGAGCCATGATCGACACGCGCCGCGAGCAACTCTCCGTCCGTCCGGAGGGCTCTGGTCACGCCACGCTGGAGGATCTCTACAGTCAGATCCAGGCTGGGCAGACCAAGGAATTGCGCATCATCGTCAAGGCCGATGTCCAGGGGTCGCTGGGCGCCATCGGGCACGCGCTGGAGCAGCTCCAGAGCGAAGAGGTGCGCATCAACGTGCTTCACGAGGGCACCGGCGACATCACCGACAACGACATCCTGCTGGCCTCGGCTTCGGATGCGATCGTGGTCGGCTTCAACACCAAGGCCACGGAGACCGCGCGTCGCGAGGCAGAGGCGACGGGCGTCGACGTACGTCTATACGACATCATCTATCGCCTCACCGAGGAGATGCAGGCCGCCCTTCACGGCATGCTCGAGCCGGTCGAGGTCGAGATGGTCGAGGGTCGCGCCGAGGTGCGCCAGCTGTTCAAGGTGGGCAAGGTGGCCGTCATCGCCGGCTGCTACGTGACCGACGGCCGGATCGTGCGCGGTGGCGCCCGGGTCTACCGAGGCGGCCGGATCGTGGCTACCGATCGCATCGAGTCTCTGCGCCGCTTCCGTGACGACGTGCGCGAGGTGGCCACCGGCTTCGAATGCGGCATCGGGCTGGCCGGCTTCAACGACTTCGTCGAGGGCGACATCGTGGAGTGCTTCACCCAGCAGATGGTCTCGCGCATCAACCAGGCCTGAGGGGCGCCATGAGCGGACGCACGGAGCGTCTCGACGAGCTGCTGCGAGAGGAGATCGGCGCGATCCTGTCACGGGACGTCCAGGATCCGCGCATCGGCTTCGTGACCATCACCCATGTGGAGGTCACCCGCGACCTGAGCCACGCCACGGTCTGGGTCTCCATCATCGGCACACCCGAGGAGCGGCGCGAGTCGATGCGCGGGCTGGCGCGGGCCATGTCCTTCGTTCGAGGACGGCTCGCCCCGCTGCGTATGCGTCGGATACCGCAGCTCCACGTCCGCTACGACGAATCCGTGGAAAGAGGCACGCGCGTGCTGCGCCTGCTCGATGAGCTGGAGCGTGGCGAAGAGCCGTCCGATCATGCGCTGACCGAGTCGCTGCCGACTCCCGGTCCGCGGCCCGTAGAGGAGCCCTTCATGGCGGACGAGGCCGCCGCCGGGACGCTCGCGCCTCGGCGGAGACGTCCGCCCCGGCCGCGTGACGCCGTCCGAAAGGCCCGGCATTGATCCCCGGCGGTGCTCCCGACGGGCCGACCGCTCTCGCCGCCTTGACCGCGCTGGACATCGCGTCGGTACCCTCTGCCGTCGTGCAGCGGATCAGGGAAGCCCGCACGGTGATGACCGTCTGTCACCGTGATCCAGAGGCCGATGCGCTGGGCTCGGCCCTGGCTACGGCGCTGATGGTGGAGCATCTCGGCGGACGCGGCACGCCGGTCTGTGCCGATCCCGTACCGACCATGTACGACTTCCTTCCGCAGCTGGAGCGATTCCGGCAGGGACCGGATCCCGAGCTCGAGTACGATCTCATCGTCGTTGGTGACTGCGGGGAGCTGGAGCGCGTCGGCTCCGTGTTGACCGACCATGCCGATCTGTTCGGGCGCGTGCCCATCGTCAACATCGATCACCACGTCTCGAACCGAGGCTTCGGCGTCGTGGACTGGGTGGACGCCGAGGCGGCGGCGACCTGCGAGATGGGCACCCTGCTGGCGGGTAGATTGGGCGTCCCATTCGGCGCGGCAGACGGCGCGCTGGCGGCCAACCTGATGGCCGGCGTGGTCATCGACACGGCCAACTTCCAACACCCCAATACGACCGCCCGTACGCTCCGCGTGGCCTCCGAGCTGCGCGCGGCCGGCGCGCCCCTGTATGAGATCGCCAAGCGGCTCTACCGCACGAAGCCGAACCTCCAACTGCAGCTCTTCGGACGCGTGCTGGCCCGTCTCGAGACGTCGCTGGAGGGACGTCTGGTGTGGTCCACGCTGCTGCCCGACGACCTGAGCGCGACGGGAGCCACCGCGGCGCACTCGGAGGGCCTCATCGACCTGCTCGCTCAGTCGGAGAGCGGCGAGGTCGCCATCGTCTTCAAGGATCTGGGGCCGACCTCGCGTATCAGCGTCCGTACCAAGGACGGCGGTGTCGATGCCACGGTCCTGACTGGGCGCTTCGGTGGGGGAGGGCACGCCCGTGCCGCCGGGGCGACCATCGACCGCCCGGTGACCGAGGCGCGCGCGGTCGTCCTGGCCGAGGCCGAGCAGCTCATCCGCGCGCTGTCAGACGCCGAGAAGGTAGCCGCTCCCTCGCTGAAAGCCGAGCGGCTCAGCTCCGCCTCGCCCGACGCCTGACGTGACCAGACGGGAGCCGGTCGACCCGGGGCTGGACGGCGTGCTGGTCCTGGACAAGCCCATCGGCCCCACCTCGCACGACATCGTGGCCTTGGTGCGCCGGCTCTCGGGAGTGCGGCGCGTGGGACACGGCGGGACGCTCGACCCGTTCGCAGCGGGCGTGCTGCCCGTCTTCCTGGGCAGGGCGACGCGCATAGTGGAGTACCACATGGCCGACGAGAAGGCCTATCGCGCGTTGGTCGTCTTCGGGGCACGCTCCACGACCGATGACCTGGACGGCGAGCTGACGCCCTCCGAGGCACTCCCTCCGGAGCGCGAGACCGTGGGGGCCGCTCTGGGGTCGCTGCGTGGCTGGATCGAGCAGGTCCCGCCCGATCACTCGGCAGTGCGCATCGCGGGGCGCCGAGCATACGAGTTGGCGCGACACGGCGAGAAGCCGGAGCTCAAGCCGCGTCGCGTCGAGATCCGGTCGCTGGACCTGGTGGCCTGGGACGGCGCCGATCCGTCGCGCCCTACGGCGACCCTCGAGGTCCGTTGTTCGGCCGGGACCTATGTCCGGGCCATCGCCCGCGATCTGGGCGAGCGCCTGGGCTCCGGCGCATATCTTGCGGCCCTGACACGCACGGCGAGCGGTCCCTTTCGGATCGAGGATGCGCACTCGCTCGATACCGCCCGGCGCGTGCTGGCCGAGGACCGGGCTGGCGAGCTGCTCCTCGCGCCGGACGTGGGCCTCGAAGCGTACCCGCGCCTGGAGCTGAGCGCGGAGGATCTGGCCACGCTGGCCAAGGGCCAGGCGGTCCGGCACCGTGGCACCAGCGAACTCTCCTCCGGCCCGTCGGGGCTGCTGCGCGTCGTGGACGGAGAGGGACGGTTGGCGGCGATGGCTCGTCACGACGGAGGCAGGCTGCATCCGGAGAAGGTCTTCGTGGCGCCCGGTCGCTGACCACCATGTCACGCGTGGCGGACACCGGCGTGGAGCGGGTGGCGGGCATCGATGATCTGCCAGGGGATCTGCACTTCGTAGCCACCCTGGGTGTCTTCGATGGTCCGCACCGCGGTCACGCGGCGATCCTGCGTACCCTGGCCCTGACGGCCGAGCGGCTCAGGGCCGTGGCCACGGTCATCACCTTCGAGCCTCATCCCGAAGCGGTGCTGCGCGGCACGCCGCCGCTCCTGCTCTGCGACCCCGCCGAGCGCCTGGCCCGCCTCCGCGCCATGGGTGGGCAGCTCATCGTGGTGCAGCGCTTCGACCGGGAGTTCGCGGCCCAGTCGGCGGAGGAGTTCATCGACCGACTGGCCCGCGGGCGCGACCTGGTCGGCCTGGTGATGAGTCCGGAGAGCGCCTTCGGTCGAGACCGCCAAGGGACGCTCGACCGGGTCCGGAAACTCTCCGATGAGAGAGGTCTCGCCCTCGCCGAGTCCCAGTCGCTGGAGCTGGGCGGCGAGCGTGTCTCCAGCACCCGCATCCGGCAGCTCATCGAGGCGGGGCAGCTGGCGAGTGCTGCTCGGCTGTTGGGGCGCCGCTACGCGGTGACGGGCGAGGTCGTGCCTGGCGACCGGCGCGGCCGCGAGCTGGGCTACCCGACGGCCAACCTGGCCTTTGCCGAGCCGGTCGTGCTGCCACCCAACGGCGTCTACGCCACCCGTGTCAGCTGGGGAGGCGATCACCCGTTGCATCCCCTGCGTACCGCGCTCGGTGTGGCGTCGCTGGGGGTCCGGCCCACCTTCGCCAACAAAGGGGTGCGGTTGCTGGAGGTGCACCTCTTCGACTTCGATGAGGATCTGTACGGGCAGCGCCTGCGCGTGGAGTTCGTCCGGCGTCAGCGTGGCGAACGCCGCTTCGAGTCAGTGGAGGAGTTGATCCTGCAGATGGACCGTGATGCGAGCCGCGCACGCCGGATCCTGGCCGCGTCAGGCTGAGATAGCCGCGAATTCGAACGCCTGTTAGACTGCCCGCGAACTAGCAGAAGAAGGATGGTGGAGGACCAGGTGCCGCTTACGCGGGAAACGAAGGACACTGTGATCAGCGAGTACGCCGCCCAAGAGGGTGATACCGGCTCGCCGGAGGTCCAGATCGCGCTCCTCACGGAGCGGATCACGGATCTGACCGGGCATCTGCGCAGTTATCCCAAGGATCATCACTCCCGCCGCGGCCTCCTCAAGCTCGTTGGCCAGCGCCGCCGACTCCTCGCGTACTTGATGCGCAAGGACAACGCCAGGTATCGCACCGTCATCGGTCGGCTCGGACTGCGCCGCTAGCGCGTCCCCCCGGCGGGCGCGCCCGCCGAGCGATACTAAGTAGCACGCCCAGCAACCACGGCCCGGAACGGTCGCGGAACAGCGCGCAAGGTCCATCCTCCCTCCACATTGGAGGATCGATGGCAGTAACTACTCTCTCAGCCGAGGTCGGCGGTCGCACGATGACCATCGAGACCGGTCGCATGGCCCTGCTCGCGGGCGGCTCCGTCACCGTCCGATACGGCGATACGCTGCTGCTGGGGACCGCGAATCGCTCGGATCCCCGTCCGGGGCTGGACTTCTTCCCGCTCACGATCGACTTCGAGGAGCGCATGTACGCCGCGGGCAAGATCCCTGGCGGCTTCATCAAGCGGGAGTCACGTCCCTCGGAGGGGGCCATCCTGGCGGCACGCCTGACGGACCGCCCCATCCGGCCGCTCTTCCCCGAGGGCTACAAGGACGATGTCCAGTCGGTCCTGACCGTCCTTTCGACGGACCAGGAGAACGACCCCGACATCCTCGGCACGATCGCCGCTTCGGCGGCGCTGACCATCAGCGAGATCCCTTTCCTGGGGCCTATCGCCTCGGTGCGCGTGGGTCGCATCGACGGCGAGTTCGTGGTCAATCCGCTGATGAGCCAGATGGCCCAGTCGGAGCTGGATCTGGTCGTTTCCGGCACGCGGGACGCGATCATGATGGTCGAAGCGGGCGCCAAGATCCTGCCCGAGTCGGTGATGGCCGAAGCGATCATGTTCGGCCACCGTTCGTTGGCGCCGATCCTGGATCTTCAGGACCAGCTGCGCCAGCAGGTGGGCAAGCCCAAGCGGATGCCCTTCATCGAGCGTGGCACCGAGTCGGTCAACGCCTTCCTCGACGCCGTCAAGGAAGACCGTGCGATGGTCGTCTTCGACCTCGAGACGACGAGCCGCGACGCCAAGCTGGGGGCGGTGGTGGAGATCGCCGCCGCCCGGGTCAAGGGCGGATCGATCGTGGACCGCTTCAGCACCCTGGTCGACCCGGGCACGCCCATCGTCGGGCGACAGCTCCACGGCCTGACCGACAAGGAGGTCAAGGGCAAACCCTCACCCGATGAGGCCGCCCGGACCTTCTTGGACTGGGCCGGCGATGACCTGCTGGTCGGCCACAATGTGGCCTTCGATGTCTCCTTCCTGCACGCGGCGCTCACCGACGGCACGAGGATCGATTCGGAGCGCTGCCTGGACACCCTCGCCCTGGCGCGGGATGCCTACCCCGACCAGGACGTGTTCAAGCTGGGCGATCTGGTCAAGTTCTTCGAGCTCAGCACGGAGCCCAACCACCGGGCCGGACCGGATGTCGAGGCCACCGCGCAGCTGCTGCTGCGGCTGGCCGGCGAGCTGCCGGGCCGGGTGGACACCTTCAAGAAGGCCGTCGCCGAGTCCATCCGATCGCGTGTGAACGGCGATGCCGCAGCCGCCGACAAGGCACTCGACACTGCCAAGGCTGCCTCGGGCCTGTCCAAGAGCCTCTCCGGCCTGTTGCACAAGAAGGTCGCCCGTGAGCTCGTCCTTACCGAGGGCGTGCGCATGGACGGACGTGACGCGGACACCATCCGACCGATCTCGGTAGAGGTGAGCCTTCTGCCGCGAGCCCACGGTTCGGCGCTCTTCACCCGCGGCCAGACGCAGGCGCTGAGCATCGCCACGCTGGGTCCCTCGTCAGACGTGCAGCGCATCGACACCATCAGCCCGGAGGAGTCCAAGCGCTACCTCCACCACTACAACATGCCGCCCTACAGCACCGGCGAGAACAAGTTCATGCGCGGCCCGGGCCGGCGCGAGATCGGCCACGGCGCGTTGGCAGAGCGGGCGCTGATCCCGGTCCTGCCCAGCCACGAGGAGTTCCCCTACGTCATCCGTGTCGTATCCGAGTGCGTGACGTCCAACGGCTCGACCTCCATGGCCTCGACCTGTGGCTCCACGCTGGCGCTCATGGATGCCGGTGTGCCCATCAAGGCGCCGGTGGCCGGTGCCGCCATGGGACTCGTCACGGAGGGTGACCGCTTTACCGTCCTGACTGACATCCTGGGCAAGGAAGACGCCTTCGGCGACATGGACTTCAAGGTGACCGGCACGTCCGAGGGCATCACGGCCCTGCAGATGGACATCAAGGTCACGGGTATCAACGAGGCCATCATCCGGGAGGGCCTGGAGAAGGCGCGCGTCGCGCGGCTCTTCATCCTGGAGCGGATGACCGAGACGATGCCCACGGCACGCACCGACATGAGCGAGTTCGCGCCGCGCATCATCACCATCAAGATCAACCCCGAGAAGATCCGCGAGATCATCGGCAAGGGCGGATCGATGATCCGCAAGATCCAGGAAGAGACCGGCACGGAGATCAACGTCGAGGACGACGGCACGGTGGAGATCGCCGCGGTCTCCGGGGAGAACTCGCGCAAGGCCGTCGAGTGGATCGAAAGCCTCACCAAGGAGGTGGAGATCGGCGCGCTGTACCTGGGCAAGGTCACCCGCATCATGGGCTTCGGCTGCTTCGTGGAGATCCTGCCCGGCAAGGAGGGGCTCGTGCGCATCGGCGAATTGGCCGACTACCACGTGCCCACGGTGGAGGACGTCGTGTCCGAAGGTGACGAGATCATGGTCGTAGTGACCGAGATCGATCGCCAGGGTCGCATCAACCTTTCGCGCAGGGCGGCCATGCAGCGCCACCTGGCCAAGACGCCCGCCTGACCTAGATGTCGTGCCCTGAGCACGATACCGAACCTGACCACAGCGGTACGACCGTCCCGACCGGGGCGGTCGTACCGATTCGTGGCACGACGGTCAGTGCTGTGGACGGCTCACCGCGTACTCCCTCGGCGCCTCTCGACGAAGCCGCGCCATACCTCCGTCGTGCCGTACATAGCGTGATGCTCCACGACACGCAGCACGCGTTCGGAGGCCGGCCCGAATGGATCGGCGGCGACCTCGCGCAGCAGCGGCAGCCAGTCGGCCAGGTTGCCGCGTTCCAGGATGTCGTCGATGGCCGTTAGCGTGAAGTCCTCGTGGTCGAGATGACGATGCTTCAAGGGCCGGCCACGTCCTGCCAGCCGGGCCGAGCATCTGTGATGGCATCGATCATCGCGTCTGAAGCCGTGCGACAGGCGGCCACCACCGTGTCCCAGTCGGTCCACGGCGGGACGATGCCCTTGTACTCTGCGACAGAGGTCGTGTCGAGGTCCCAGGGTGCGGGCTCTGCCAGCTGGCGCAGGAGCTGCTGTCGCACGGCCCCTGGATCGGCGTCCTGCGGATAGAGACGGTCGAGCGACGCCAGCGATGCCAACGCGTTGTCTTGGGCCATGCCCGCGTAGAGCGCCGCGAAGTCGAGATAGTCTCGCGTGGAGTTTCGGATGAGGATGAGATAAGCCTTGATGCGCAGGATCTCCGCTCGCGTGGGGAGCGTGAGCGGGCCGTATGCCGTCTCGAGTGGCTCCGTCTCGAGTGGCTCCGTCCGCCGTAACTGCCGGACGCCGGTCTCGATCCCGTCGAGCGATCCGAGGACCATGACCGGCCGAACCACTCGCGCGGTACGCCAACCGACTACCGCTTCCAGCTCGGACAAGACCGCCTCGAATCGGTCGCGTAGATCGACCAGCACGTGGTCCGCGTCGAACGAGCGGCGGTGCGCCGCGTGCAGCCCTGCGGCCGTGCCACCCACCAACGTGGCGTCCGGAAGAAGAGTCTGCAGGCGGACGGCTGCGGCGATCACGTCGTCCCAGGCAGGCTCGGTCGGATGGCGTTCGCGGACCGACCGGCCGGTACGCACCGGAGGTCCCACCAGCTCGACGCGACCGCCCATGGCTGCTGCCAGCCGCTCGACGCGTGTCAGCGAAGGAGTCGTGCGGCCGCGTTCGATCCGGCTGATCTCGCTCTGCGGAACGCCCGACCGCACCGCGAGGGCGGCCTGGCTCAGCCCCGCAGCCCGCCGCATGGCTGTAAGTCGGCCGCCGATGGATACGGAGCCCGATCCTTCGCGCGTCACGGTCGGACGATGCGCCATGACTCATATCCTGTCAAGGCGCCCGCCCGCCCCGGCGGCGGGGGTATCATCCCGGGGTGCCCGATGGAAGCCACGATGAGAGCAGCATGGCCATCGAGCAGTCCGGTGAGCCCGACACCAGCGCAGCCCCGGTGGCGCCTGATGCGATGACCCCGATGGCCGTGGAGGAGCGCCGAGCGGCGCTTGACACGATCGCTGCGGAGGTGCGGGTGTGCACCCGTTGTCGCCTCTGGCAGACGCGCACGAATGCGGTTCCGGGTGAGGGTCATCCCGACACGGAGGTCATCTTCGTGGGCGAGGGTCCCGGGCAGCACGAGGACATCCAGGGGCGGCCCTTCGTCGGGGCGGCCGGTTCGTTCTTGACAGAGCTCATCCGATCCATCGCTTGGCAGCGCGAGGAGGTCTTCATCACCAACGTCGTCAAGTGCCGGCCGCCCGGTAATCGTGACCCGGAGGCCGACGAGATAGTCGCCTGTGCGCCTTATCTGCAGCGACAGCTGGCCGTGCTGGACCCGGCACTGGTAGTGACGCTCGGACGTCACTCGCTGCAGACGTTCATGCCTGGGGCACGCATCGGCGCGGTCCACGGCACCGCCCGGCCAGTCGATCCGGGCACGGGCGCCGTGCAGGCGAACGCCTATGCGATGTACCACCCTGCGGCGGCTTTTCGTCAGCAGGCGCTCCGTGAGACGCTCCAGCTGGACATGACCGGGATCCCGGCCGCGCTCGAGTCGGCGCGCAGCGGCCGCCTGTCCCAGCCCGAGCCCCTTGAGCCCTTGTTCCCCGAGCCTGGAGCTGCCCGTGCCTCCGTGCCCCACCTCGTCGACCCCGAACCAGCGGAGAGTCCTGTGCCTGACCTGCCCCGTGAGCGGGAGCTCGCCCTCGCTCGGGTACCCGCGACCACCGAGCTGAGCGACGACCAGATGAGCCTTTTCAGATGAGCGCTCGCGACACCGGTCTGCAGGACGGCGTCCTGCGCATCGTGCCGCTTGGCGGCATCGGGGAGATCGGCAAGAACATGACCGTCGTCGAATACGGCGACGACATCGTGGTCATCGATTGCGGCCTCATGTTCCCCGAGGAGGAGATGTTCGGGATCGACCTGGTGATCCCGGACGTCACCTATCTCAAGGAGCGCCGCCACAAGGTCCGGGCCTTCCTGATCACCCACGCCCACGAGGACCACGTGGGCGCGTTGCCCTACGTCCTTCCGGAGTTCCCCGGTGTCCCGGTCTATGCCTCCACCTTGGCGCGGGGATTGCTGGGCAACAAGATCAAGGAACACAAGCTGCACAACAACCCGCTGCTCGCCATGGAACCGGGCGGAACAGTGGAGGTAGGCCCGTTCTCTGTGCGCGGCTTCCGCATCGGGCACTCCATCCCCGACGCGATGGGCCTGGGCATCCGCACGCCGCTGGGCACGATCGTCCATACCGGGGACTTCAAGTTCGACCACACGCCCGTGGACGGCAAGCTCTCCGACTTCCATGAGCTGGCGGCCTACGGGGCAGAGGGCGTGCTCTGCCTGCTTTCCGACTCCACCCGTGCAGAGAACCCCGGCTACACCGGATCCGAGCGCCTGGTCGGGGAGGCCTTCCGGGACATCATGCAGGGCGTCGATGGGCGGGTCATCGTGGCCACGTTCGCCTCCAACATCGCGCGCATCCAGCAGGTCTTCGATGCCGCCGCGGACTTCGATCGCAAGGTCACCGTCATCGGGCGGTCCATGGAGCAGAACACCCGCATCGCTGTCGACCTGGGCTACCTGAAGTACGACTCCGACCAGTTGGTCGCCAAGGATCGCCTCCGCGACATCCCGGACGACAAGCTCGTCATCGCCACCACCGGCGCCCAGGGCGAGCCCATGGCTGGTCTGGCTCGGATGGCCAACCGGGACCATCGCTTCGTGGAGATCCAGCCGGGCGACACGGTCATCGTCAGCGCCAGCCCCATCCCGGGCAACGAGGAATCGGTCGGGCGGACCATCGACAACCTGTTCAAGGTCGGTGCCAACGTTTATTACCACACCATCAAGCGTGCCCATGTCTCGGGCCACGCCAGCCAGGAAGAGCTGAAGCTGATGCTGGCCCTGACGCGACCCAAGAGCTTCATCCCCATCCACGGCGAGTTTCGGATGCTGGTCCAGCACGGGCGCCTGGCGGCAGAGGTCGGCGTCAGCCCGGAGAACATCTTCATCATCGAGAACGGCCAATCGATCGAGTTCCTGCCTGACGGCTCCGCGCGGCGCGGACAGCGGGTGGAGGCCGGCTACGTCTTCGTGGACGGCCTCTCGGTGGGGGAGGTGGGCGACATCGTGTTGCGCGATCGGCGCGCACTGGCCAACGACGGCATGTTCCTGGTGGTCATCACCGTGGACAAGCAGACCGGCAATCTCGTCGGACGGCCGGAGATCGTCACCCGTGGCTTCGTGGCGGACTTGGAGCCGCGCATGCTGGAAGGAGCCATCGACCGCATCGCCCGCTCCATCGAGAACCCAGGCGACCACATCAGCGAGATCACGCTGCTCAAGGCACAGATCAAGGACGGTCTGTCGCAGTACCTGTACGAGCGGACCAAGCGCCGCCCCATGGTCTTCCCCGTCGTGGTGGAGGTCTGAAGGTGGCCAAGGCCCGGCGTACGCCGGCCGCCGGCCGTTCTGCGACATCCGGCCGGGCGCCGCGGCGGAAAGCGGCGCCGCGCTCGACCAGAGGCGCGGGACTGTCCGTCGGGCCGCAGACCGTCCGCTCGCTCATCGGCGTGGTCCTGCTGGTGCTTGGGGGAGTGACGGTCATCGCGCTGCTGCTGCCCGATGACGGCCTGCTCAGCCGTTTCGTCGAGGGGTTCCTAAGGCCGGCCTTCGGCCAGGGTGCCTGGCTGTTCGCGGTCCTGCTGATCGTGGCCGGGGCGTTCGTCGAGCGGGCTCCCCGCGTCGGCAACGGCTGGGGCGTGATCGTCATCGGTGGCCTGCTGGTCTTCCTGGGGGGAGAGGGCCTCATCCACCTGCTGCGCGGCGGGGGCGAGGCTCCGGCCGATCTGCGCCAGGGCGGCGGGGCCGTGGGTCAGGCGCTGAGCAGCACGCTGTCCGAGCTGGTGAGCCCTGCGGGAGCCGCGGTGGTGCTGATCGGCGTGCTCGTCGGAGGGATCCTGCTCATGTTCGATCTGACGTTGCGCGCCCTGGTCCGCCCCGTGGCGGTGGGCGGACGCGCCATCTACACGGCCATGCCGGCGCCCTCTCGCTGGAGTCCGCGGATACGTGGTGACCGAGGGGTCGAGACGGTCCCGGTGAGCGCCGGTGAGCCCGTTCGCCAGCGCAGCGGGATGCCAGCCGCGGCGCGCCCTGGGCGGCGCGGCCACGGTGAGGCGGCAGCCGGCGAGAGCGGAGCCGGCGCGGCGGCGCTCGCCGAGGAGCTGCCCTCGCCCATCTCCAGCCCGGCTCCCATGAGCCAGACGGTCTGGTCAGCGACTGGCCTCGGATCGACCGCGACGGCCTCCGGCAGCCCCGCGGCGACGGCGGGACAAGCGCGCACTGCCGGCACGGCCGGCGCCGATCCCGCCGCCGTGCTCGAAGATGCTCCGACGCCTCTTCACGACCGACCGTGGTCCTTGCCGGCCGTCGCCTCGCTGGACGCCGTTGCCCCGAAGGTCGGCGGGGCGCGCTTGGACCACGACCGCAACATCCGCATCATCGAGGAGAAGCTGCGCAGCTTCCAGATACCGGCCCAGGTGGTGAGCGTCAACACGGGTCCCGTGGTGACCCAGTACGAGGTCAAGCCGGACGTTCGCGTCAAGCTGTCGCGCATCGAGGGCCTGGCCGACGACCTGGCCATGGCCCTGGCCGCTCGCAGCATCCGCATCGAGGCGCCCATCCCCGGTCGCGACGTGGTGGGCATCGAGATACCCAACCACTCCGCGGAGATAGTCTCGTTCAAGAGTCTGTACGAGGACTCCGGCATGGCCAACGCCACGGGCAAACTGACCTTTGCGCTGGGCCGTGACGTCTCGGGCAAGGCCTACGCCGTGGATCTGGCCAAGATGCCGCACCTGCTGATCGCCGGTGCCACCGGCTCGGGCAAGAGCGTCTGTGTCAACGCGCTCATCACCAGCATCCTGATGCGCGCGCGCCCGGACGAGGTCCAGTTCGTGCTGATAGACCTCAAGCGCGTGGAGCTGGCGCCCTACGACGCCTTGCCGCACCTGAAGACCAGCGTGATCGTGGAAGCGACGCACGCCCGTGCCGCGCTGAACTGGGCGGTCCACCAGATGGAAGATCGCTACAAGCAGCTGGCCGCTCGCGGCGAACGCAACATCACGGCTTTCAACGCCTCCACCCGCGTCGCCAGGGCGGAGCGGCTGCCTTACATCGTGGTGGTCATCGATGAGTTGGCCGACCTCATCATGCGCGAGGGACGCAAGGTCGAGGACCCGGTGGTCAAGATCGCCCAGAAGGCTAGAGCCGTGGGCATCCACCTCGTGCTGGCCACGCAGCGACCCAGCGTGAACGTGGTGACCGGTCTCATCAAGGCCAACGTGCCCAGCCGCATCGCCTTCGCGATGTCCTCCAACGTGGACTCTCGCACGGTCCTGGACCAACCCGGTGCCGAGGATCTCATCGGTCGAGGCGACATGCTCTATCAGCCTGCGGATCTGCCCCGGCCGGTCCGGCTCCAGGGCGTCTACGTGTCCGATGAGGAGGTCCGCGCGGTGACGGAGCACTGGCGGGAGCAGGCGCCCGAACCCATGTACGACCCGGAGCTCCTGGCGGCTGCCGAGGATGAGGACAGCGGAGGGGGCCAGTTCGCCTGGCTGGCCAAGATGGCCGAGGATGAGCTCACCGCGCGCGCCGCGGAGCTCGTGATGCAGACCGGCAAGGCAAGCACCTCGATGATGCAGACCAAGCTGAAGGTGGGTTTCAATCGAGCCAGCCGCCTGATGGACGAGCTGGAGCGCTTCGGTATCGTGGGACCGCAGGATCCGCGGAATCCCGCCGTGCCACGGCAGGTCTACGGGCCCGACAATTGGATCCGGGGTGCGGAGGACATCGATGATGTCTAGGGGGACCCGCGCGAGAGGAGCACCGTTGCCGGCACGCACCGGTGCTTTCCTTCTGGGAGTCTGCGGCGGGAAGCGCGTATCCTTGGGCCAGCGATCGGCTATGTCACGGGCCGGCCTGGACTTCCTCTGAGGGCGCGTAGGACCGATGACCGCACGGCACCAGCTCCGGGTCGGCGGGCGACGGGTCGGGCGCGACCGAGACGCGATCATCGGCGCCACGCCGGCCCCTTCGCTGGGTGAGATGCTGCGCATCGCACGCGAGCGCCGGGGCGTGGACATCTACCGGGCGGAGCGCGACACCAAGATTCGCGCCAGGCATCTGGACGCGCTGGAGGCGGGCGACTACGCGGCACTCCCCGGCGCCGTCTACACCAAGGGGTTCCTGCGTAACTACGCGCTCTACCTGGGCCTCGACGCGAACGAGATGCTCGAGCGCTGGCGCGTGGAGACCGCCACGCTGCGGCGCACCGAACCGGTCTCGGTGGCACCGCCCCGCCCGCTGGCGGCGCCACGGCGCGGCCTGATCTTCACGCCCGGTATCCTCGTCTCCGCGCTGCTTTCCGTGCTGGTAATCGCCTTTCTGGGCTACGTGGCCATGCAGGTCATGCGTTTCTCGCAGGGTATCGAGGTAACCGTCGAGGGGGCTGTCGTGCGGCAGCTGGATGCCGACGCGGAGACCACCGTGCTGGCCGGCACCACGGCGCCAGGCGCCACTTTGACCATCACCGGGCCTTCCGACTTCCATGCCACCACGGACGCTGATGACGACGGGACCTGGTCCATCACCGTTCCGGTGACCAAGGGTCAGAACGAGTTCACCATCACCGGGATCGATCCCGGCACGGACCGATCGTCTCCGCCGCTGAACGTGATCGCCATCGTGCCCGTGCCAGCCACCGCCGCGCCGTCTGGAGCGGGGTCGAGCCAGGGGCTGCCCGCCATCAGCCTCACCCTGAGCAGCCCGGCCGGTGGGGCGGTTCTCTCTGAGGTCGAGGTGACGGTCGCCGGCACCACTTCCGGCAGCCGTGTGGCGATCTCTGCCCAGCGGCGGCCGGTCGTGACCATCCCTGGCGTGCCGATGCGGCCCGCTGGCCCCGAAACGCCCGACGATCCCCGCATTTCGCCGTCTGCCGCTCCGGCCGGCACGGAGCCGTTGGACATCAGCGTCACTGACGGCCGCTTCAGTGGTGACCTCACGGTTGCGCCCGGCTCATGGACCATCACCGTGAGGTCATCTGCGACCGGTCATGCGGACGCGGTCGAGACGCGCGACGTGGAGGTCCGATCCGCAGCCGTCGTCGTGATCGTCACGGCCGTCGGCAGCGGGGCCTACATCCAGGCCTGGGAGGACGGCGAGCCGAGCACGGCTCGTATCCTGCGCCCTGACCGATCCCTCACGTTCACGGCCGAGGAGACGATCTTGGTGCGCACCGGCAACGCCGGCGCCACTCACTTCACCGTGAACGGCGAGGAGCTGGGCGCCCTGGGCGGCCTGGGTAAGGTGGAGAACTGGCTCTTCGAGCGGGGGGAGCCGCCGCGCCGCAGCAAGTGACCGATCACGATGCGCTCCTCGACATCTGTCGGCATGTCCAAGCCGCTTGCCTGGAGAGAGGTCGCTCCCTCTCCACCGCCGAGAGCTGCACGGGCGGGCTGATAGGGCATCTGCTGACCGAGATCGCGGGATCGAGCGAGTACTACGCCGGCGGCGCGATCACCTACGGCGACGCACTCAAGCGCAGCATGCTGGATGTCCCTCAGGCCACGCTGGCAGCACACGGAGCGGTCTCGGCGCAGACCGCCGTGGCCATGGCCGGCGGCGCACGCGCCGCGTTCGGGACGGACCTGGCGCTGGCGGTGACGGGCATCGCCGGGCCCTCCGGTGGCTCGGCCCGCAAGCCGGTCGGTCTGACGTACGTGGCTGTCTCGGACGCCGCTGGCCATGATGTGCGGCGCTTCCTCTGGAGCGGCGACCGCTCCGAGAACAAGCGTGCGAGCGCCGGCGCCGCCCTCAAGCTCCTGCTCGACCGCCTGGCGGATGCCCCGTGACGCGCATGCGTCTGGCATGCGCCCGGTGAGGCGCACGGTCGCGGACATCAGTGCCGGCTTGGCACCCGCCCGCTCGGCCCGACTCATCCCGGCGGGGGAACGGCTGCATGTCGTCGGCGCGGCGGGAGCCGGTGCCTCGGCGGCAGCGCTGCTGGCACACCGCGCCGGTGCCATGGTGTCGGGTTGTGACGGCGGTGGCCCGTCGCCTTACAGCGCCGCCCTCTCGGCGGCCGGTATCTCCCTTGCCTGGGAGCACTCTGCTGATCACCTGTCCACGGGCGGAGGTGCGCAACGTCTGGCCGTCACCAAGGCCCTCACCGCGGTCGAACCCAATCATCCGGAGCTTCTTGCGGCGCGACGCCTGGGGGTCGCGCTGGAGGCCTGGCAACAGGTCGTGGCCGACGCGGCGATGACCGCCGGGCAGCGCCTGGCGGCCGTGGCTGGGACGCATGGCAAGTCGACCTCGTCGGGGTGGCTGCTCCACGTCCTGGTCCAGGCCGGCCGCGACCCTTCGGCGTTCGTGGGTGCGCTGCTGCCCGCCACGCTGGCCGGTGGCGCCCCGGGCACGTCCCGCTGGGGCGCCGGCGATACGTTCGTGGTCGAGGCGGACGAGTACGCGGGAAACTTCGACCCGTATCGGCCGGCGGTCAGCGTCGTGCTCAACGCCGAGTGGGATCATCCCGATGTCTTCGCCGATGAGGCAGCGGTGCTCGACTCGTTCGAGATGTGGCTGCGCAGGGCGGATCTTGCCGCGGCCGAGACAGGAGGGACGCAGCACATCGTCATGAACGTGGGCGATCCGGGAGTGGCCCGGCTGGCCCACCGCCTGCGGACCGGCCTTGCCGCCTCGCGCCTGGTACGCGTGGCACTGGCCGACGCTAACGGCGCCGCTGCGGAGGCAGCCGATGTGGTCGGTCGTGCGGGCCGCTCGGCAGGCGGCCATGATCCCGCCACGACCCTCGAGGTGACCATCCAGAGTGATGACCCCGGGTCGCACGGCTGGCCGGGCCCCGTTCCCCTTCGCCTGGGCGGCCGGCACAACGCCGCCAACGCGCTCTGCGTAGTGGCGGCGGCGCGGGCGCTGGGCGTGCCCACCCCAGGCATCGCCGAAGGCATCGCGTCATTCCCGGGCGTGGGTCGAAGGCTGGAGCTGAAGGGTGAGCCGCGCGGAGTCACCGTGCTGGACGACTACGGTCATCACCCCACCGCGATCGCCGCGACCTTGGCGGCGGTCCGTGAGCGCTACCCGCGGCGGCGCGTCTGGGCGGTGTACGAGCCCCTGACCTATCACCGCACCGCGCAGATGCTCGACGGGTTCGCGGCGGTGCTGGCCACGGCGGACAGGGCGGTGGTGGCAGACATCTGGGCGGGTCGGGATCCCGATACCACCATCACCAGCGCAGCTGCCCTGGCGCGCGCCATCTCGTCGCAGGGCGGGCCGAAAGCCACCGCACCCGGTTCCGTGGAGCGCACGGCCGACCATCTCGCTGAGCGGGTTACCGCGGGCGACGTCGTGCTGGTCATGGGCGGCGGTCGCTCGTACGTCATCGCGGAACGCCTGGTGGCGCTGTTGGGAGAGCCATCCGGCACGGCCCGCTAGACTCTGGGCCGATGGAGTCACTGATGCACGGGGACGGCCAGGATGTCCTCGAGCGCTACAAGCGAGCCTGGGAAGGCCGCGACGTGGACGCCGTCATGGAGCTGTACGCCGCAGACGCCGAGCACCGGGACGACCCGTTCCGTGAGCCCTATCAAGGAGCCAATGCCATCCGGGCCATGTGGAACGACATCGCGGCCAACGAGGCGAACGTGGAGTTCGATGCAGAGCGCATCTGGATCTCCGGGCGGACCGTGCTGGCTGCCTGGCACGCGGCCTATACCGACGCGACGAGCGGCGACCGGGTGCGGATGCGCGGCTTCGCGACCGTCGAGCTTGATGCCGCTGGTCTCATCCAGCGGTTACGGGAGTGGCCCATCTCCAAGGTCGTGGGGCGTGACAGCACGTATGCACCACTTAGGAGGCCGGAAGGTGGCGGGTGACATCTCCTTCGACGTCGTGAGCGACTTCGATCGCCAGGAACTGATGAACGCGCTGGATCAGGCGCGGCGCGAGATCGGCACGCGCTATGACTTCAAGGGCGCGACCGCGGAGATCGAGCTGGGCAAGGACGAGATCGTGGTCCGGTCCGATTCTGAGCTGCGCGCCAAGTCCATCCAGGACCTTATCGAGAGCAAGGCCATACGGCGCAGCCTCTCGCTGAAGATCTTCGACTGGGGCACGGTCGAACCTGCCAGCGGCAGCACGGTACGTCAAAGGGCCGGTCTGCGACGAGGACTGCCGGAGGACGTGGCCAAGAAGATCGGCAAGATGATCCGCGACGACTTCCCCAAGGTCAAGTCGCAGATCCAGGGGGATGCGGTCCGTGTCAGTGGCAAGAGCCGCGATGAGCTGCAGAAGGTCATCGCGCGTCTGCGCGAAGAGTCCGAGGGCCTACCGGTGGCCCTGCAGTTCGAGAACTACCGCTAGGAGGCCATCGGCCGATGATGCCCTACGGCCGCACGGGCCGAATCGTGATGATCGTCATCACGGTCCTGGTCCTGGTGGCCTTCACCACCCTGATGCTCCAGTCTCCCATCGGCTGATGAGCAGCGCCCAGGAGGACATGGAGTCTACGGAGACGCCTCGACCGGCCGATGCCACCGCGGGGGTGACCGATGCCACCGCGGGGGTGACCGATGTCCCCGCGGGGGTGACCGATGTCCCCGCGGAGGTGACCGAGGACCCCGCCGAGGCTCTTGACCCGTCGTCGATCGCTGACCCGTCGCCGCGCACGGTGGGCCGTGCCATCGCCGACCGGCTCATGGCCGGGGGTGCGCGCTACGCCTTCACCGTGCCCGGCGAGTCGTTCCTGGGCTTGCTGGACGGACTCGTCGAGGCGGGCATCGAGGTCGTCGCCACGCGACACGAGGGTGGCGCCGCGTTCATGGCCACCGCGGCCACGCAGCTGACCGGCAGGCCGCAGCTCTGCCTCGCCACACGTGCCGTGGGCGCCGCGAACCTGGCCATCGGCATCCACGCTGCGCGCGCCGACTCGGTGCCCATGATCGCGCTGGTCGGGCAGGTGCCGCGCCGCTTCCGTGGGCGTGATGCCTTCCAGGAGGCCGATCTGGTCGGTTCCGTGGGTCGTCTGGCGAAATGGGCCGTGGAGGTCGACGAGCCTCGCCGTGTGGAGGCCGCCCTGACGGAGGCGCTCCAGCGAGCCCAGTCAGGTCGTCCTGGGCCGGTGCTGATCTCACTGCCGGAAGACCTGCTCGATCTGCGCGCCTCCGGCGGAGGAGGGGGCACGTCGCCCGGCCAGGGGGAGTCGGGCGGTCACGGAGGCGCTTCGATCGCCGGGATCCCGCGCCTTCCCGTACTGGACAGCGACGTCATCAGGTCAGTGCTGCGTCTGATGGCCGCCTCTCAGCGCGGGGTGATCCTGGCCGGCGCGGGCGTCATCCGCGCCAATGCGAGCCGCCGGGTGATGCGCTTGGCCGAGGCCCTAGGCGTGCCCGTCATCGCGGGTTGGCGCCGTCCGGACGTAGTGCCCCACGGCCATCCGCTCTATCTGGGCATGGCCGGCTACTCGTCGGCGCCCACCGTCAAGGCTCGGCTGACCGAGGCGGATGCGATCCTCGTGCTGGGCAGCCGGCTGAATGAGATGACCTCGTTCGAGTACCGCGTGCCAAAGCCGGGAACGCGATGGGCGCACGTGGACCTGGAGCCTCGTCAGGCCGGGCATGGTCTGACCGCGCCGACCATCGCCGTGACAGCGGACATCGGGCGATTCGTCGATGAGGCACTCTCCCTGTTGCGGGCCGGCGCGCTCCATGCCGAGACGCGCGAGGCCCGTTTCCAGGCCGCCGCCATGGACCGCCAGGCGTACCTGGCCGCCAGCACCGTGGATGGCGGCGCCTGGGAGGGGCCCGGGGTCCATCCCGGCCGGGTCGTCACCGAGCTTCGGCGCCAGCTCAGCGCCGAGGCGATCATCACCTGTGACGCGGGCAACTTTGGCGGTTGGCTCCACCGCGGCTATCGATTCCGACGGCCTGGCACGTTCCTGGCCCCGACCGCGGGCAGCATGGGCTACGGCCTGCCAGCAGCCATCGCGGCGGCCCTTGTGTATCCGCGCCGACAGGTCGTGGCAGTGTGCGGCGATGGCGGCTTCGCGATGAGCATGAACGAGCTCGAAACTGCCGTCCGCCAGGGCGTGTCCGTGGTGGCGTTGGTCTTCGACAATCAGCGCTACGGCACCATCCGCATGCATCAGGACCGGGAGGGACGGGCCGCCGCCGGGACGGACCTGGGTTCCATCGACTTCGCGGCGGCCGCTCGGGCCATGGGCGCCCAGGGCATCAGCGTCGAACGTGATGATCAGGTCCCGGACGCGATCCGCGAGGCGCTGGCTTCGGGCCGGCCGACGGTGATCCACATGATCCTGGACCGGGCGTGGGTGTCGGTCGATCAGCCCGCGGTCACCGTGGAGCGCGTCCCGAGCCTCGCAGTGGCCCTTACGGAGCCCTGAAGGCCTCGGCTGTGATTCCCCTGACCATGGCCAGCGCGCCGTACGCCCGCCCGGACTCCGCGTCCGGTCCCGAGTCGACCAGCGTGAACCCCAGGCGCTGATAGAAGCGAATGGCCGGTTCGTTGCCCGCCACCACCCAGAGGACGACGCGGTCGGCGCCCCACGAGGCGGCCCAATCGGTCGCAGCGCGGATCAAGACGCGACCCACGCCGCCCCGGCGCACCCGCGGATCGACCCACATGGAGAACACCAGGGCGACATCGGGTGGCCGGCGGCGGACCAGTACGACGCCGACGGATGTCGTGCGATCGGCACCGGCGTCGTGCGCGATGAACCAGGCGCGCCGGTCGCCCTGGCTGGCGGCCTTCGCTTCGGCGCGCCACTCCGCGTCGGGTCGAGCGGCGGCGTCAGCCAGCGACTGACCGAAGGCCTCCGGCGCCTCGGAGAGGCTGCGGAGGCGCAGCTCACGCAGTAGCGGCCCGTCTGCGGCGGTGATCCTGCGGACGCACACATCCATGGCCGGCATCTTGGCACGCCGCATCCGGGCGCCGTGTCAAGCGGAGGTGACGGTCGTGTTCCTGGAAACCGCGGACCGCGGTCTACCGCTCGTGGATGTGCCAGATGGCCCCGTTCTGGGTGCTGAGGTAGATCTCGCCCGTCGCGTCCTCCCCGAACGAGGTGAAGAGGCGGCCCGCCACCAGCGGTGAAGGGACCGGGTCACCGGACTCGTGTCCGCTGGGATAGTCCAGATGCGGCCGGAACAGTAGTCGGCGTAGAGATAGCGGCCCGCCAATGTGGGCTGACCGCTGCCGCGATACACGTAACCCCCCACCGCGGCGCAGTTCCGCGTGACCTCAGCGGCATGCTCGTACTCCAGGAGAGGCGGCGTCACACCGGGTGCCGTGCACTCGTCCGGATCGCTGGGATCGCCCGCGGGCGGGGAGGCATGGTCGCCCTCGCACCTGCTCCAGCCCAGATCGGCGCCTTTTCCGCTCTCTAGGGGCGCGAAGCGGTTCACCTCTTCGTACCGGCCCTGACCAACGTCCGCCAGCCACAGGTCGCCCGTGGCGCGATCGAAGCTGGCCCGCCAGGGATTGCGGACCCATACGCCCATACCAGGTCGTTTTCGGGCACACCCACGAAGGGGTTATCCGAAGGAACGGTGAACGTCCTGGGACCGGGCGGATCACGCGGATCGAGACGCAGGACCTTGGCCAGACGAGTGCGGATGTCCTCCGGATGCCCCAACGAAGAGTCGCCGGTATCGCCCGTCGTGACGTACAGATATCCGTCTGGCCGGAAGCCCATCCAGCCGCCGAAGTGGAACTCGCTGGGATGGTCGATGACGAGCACCGTGCGTCGCGAGGACGGATCGGCAGTCAGGTCGGTGCCCCCCTTGAACTGGGCGATCACGATGTCGCCGTGCTTGGCGGGATCGGCGCGCTTGCGGGTATAGAAGACGTAGAACTTCCCGTTCCGGTCATAGCGTGGATGGAAAGCCATCCCCAGCAGGCCACGTCCGATCAAGGGACCGGCCACCCGGCTGGTCAGGTCGAGGAAGACGCCCGCCTTCTGCCACGGGCGCGGTGGAAGAGGACCGGGTCGCGACCTGGATGCGCCCGCCCTGCTCGACGATGTAGAGGTGGCCGTCGCTCTGATGGGCGGTCACGTACAGCGGGCGGGAGTAGCCCTTCAGGACCTTCGTGAGGTCGAATGACGGGCCGACCGGGATCTCGGCTCCGCCGGCGGCTTCCCCATGTCAGTCCGAGGCTTGGCCGCTGTAGGGGCGGCCACCATCGACAGGGCGAGCAGCGCGGAGAGGAGGATGACGGCCGCGCTGCGGCGTGGTCGAGCTGGTGACATGGTCTGACCTTCGCTGGTCGCGGCCACGGTTCCGCAGCCGATCAGGCAGCCTGCCGCACGCCACGAGGCCGGCATGCCCGTCTTGCCTCCGGCGAGAGCGCGAGCCCTATGCTGCCTCGCGTGACCGACGAGCCGGAGACTTGGCATCACGGCCTGATGGCCCTCTGGTGGGCGCAGAGCGAGGCCGAGCCCGATGAGCTCGCCTACTATCGCGGGGCCATAGAACGCTTCGGACAGCCAGCGCTCGACCTGGGCGCCGGCACCGGGCGTATCCTCCTGCCGCTGCTGGCGACCGGGCTGGACGTGGAGGGCGTCGACGTCTCGTCGGACATGCTCGAACAAGCCCGGCAGGCCGGCATCTCACAGGGCCTGTCTCCGGTGCTCCACGCGCAGGCCTTCCACGCATTGGACCTGCCGAGACGCTTCCGGACGATCTACAGCGTCGACTCTTTCGGTATCGGTGCGTCCCGGGCACAGGACCTTGAGGCGTTGCGACGGACGTTCCGACATCTGGAGCCCGGCGGCGCTCTCGTCTTCAGCCACGACCAGCCATGGGCGGGAGTCGACGAGCTGGACTGGGCAAGATGGCTGCCGGGCCGGCGCACGGATCTCCCGCGCGACTGGCCCGCGGAGCCAGAGAAGCGGATGACCGCGGGCGGGGACGCATTGGAGCTGCTGGTCCGATCGGTCTGGTTCGACCCGCTGCAGCAGTGCCGGACCATCGAGATGAAAGCACGACTGCTGCGGGAGGGCAGCGTGATACGGGAGGATCGGCGCAGTATCCGATTGAACCACTACTTCGCCCAGGAGCTGCTCCAGATGCTGGAAGCCGCCGGCTTCAGCGACGTCGCAGTCGAGGGCCGATACAACGGAGCGCCCGCGACGCCGGACGACGAGACGCTGGTCTTCGTCGCTCGCCACGAAGCGCCCGCATGACGTTGAAGGTGAGCGCGCCGGCTGTCGATCCGGCGCTGCACGCGACCGCCCGGCCCGAGTCGTGTCTGGCTAAGCTGGGCTTGAGCTATCCAGAGGGCACGCCGCTCGCCTGGATCCCGTCGAGATCAGGGTCGTCCGCTTCCGACTCCAGTTCCTCCACGCCCAGGACCGAGTCCGCCCAGTGGTCGTGCATCCAGGCCAGGTGGTCCCAGCGGCTGGCCACGATGCGCAGCGTGTCCCAGGCCGGGATGTCCTGCTGCGGGAAGAGGTCCATCTTCCCCGGGGCGACCTCGTAGACGTGGTCGAAGCGCATGATCACGTCGTCGTTGATCCGCCGCGCCTCCGGCGGGCGCTGACGGCTGAGCAGGAAGCCGAGCATCGTCAGTTTCCTCCCGTGCGTCGCCCGGAAAACGGGCTGGGAGCGTTCGGATCATACGCCGTGTCCAGCTCGTACTTGCCGGGGTTCATGATGTTGTTCGGGTCCAGCACGCGCTTGATGGCCTTCATGACCTCAAAGCCGCCGCCCATCTCTTCCGCGGCCAGCTCCGCATCCCCCTCGCGCGTCGCACCATGGCAGGCCGTGATGGAGCCGCCGTACTTGAGCGCGACCGCCGCGATGTCGTGCTTGGCCTCCACCCAGCCAGCCCAGTTCACGTCATCCAGCTTCTGCTCCCAGATGCCGATGTCGATCTCCACCAGGTAGTCGCCCCAGGGCTTGTGGGCCGCATTCGTGTAGAAGAACATGCCCCAGTCATCGAAGATGCCGTAGCGGTCGATGATCCGGTCGGCGATGGCATGCCACTCCTCCATGACCTGGGGAAGCGCGCTGTAGTTGATTGCGGCATCCTCGCAATGCCAGCTCATGGGCACGACTTGGCCCGTGGTGCGCAGCCGCCCATGGAGTGGCGTGGCATAGCGGTCGTGCCGCGCCGCCCAGTCGCCCTGCGACACCTCGTCGCCCAGATAGGTGCCGCCGCTCTCCCGGGCGGTCCGCACCAGCCGCCGCGCCGCCGGCTTGACCTCGTCGCGCGTGCCGTACATGGCCGTAGCCACCACGGCGCGCACGTTCTCCGCCTGGGGGATGTAGGCCTCGTCGTCACGCCGCAGGTAGCGCAGCTTCCATTCGTCGAAGAGGACGACTCCCGCCAGCGTGGCCAGGCCGGACTTGGTCAGCGCCCCCGTGCTCTCGTAAGCGGCCTGGAACGAGGGATAGTGGAAGAAGGCCGCGAACTCGACCTCCGGCCGCGGCACGAGCTCGAGCGTCGCCTCGGTCACGATGCCCAGCGTGCCCTGGTGGCCCATGAAGAGGTGCTTCAGCTGGTAGCCGGTGGAGGACTTGCGGATCTTGCGCCCGCCGCCGTCCCCGACGCGGATGATCTCGCCCGTGGGCAGCACGATCTCGAAGCTGATGACCAGGTCCCGCGTGTGCCCATAGCGTCCCCCGATGAGCGACCAGCCACTCGTGCCGATCCGCCCGCCCACGAGGGAGCACGGATACGACGCGGGGTCGTCCGGGAACATCACTCCATGCTTCCGCAGCTCCTCGTTGAGCTTCAGCATGTTGATGCCAGGCCCCACGGTGACCGTCCGGTCGACCAGGTCGATCTCCCTGATCTGGTTCATGCGCTTGACATCGACGATGATCCCCCTCCGCAGCGGCACGGCGCCGTCGTTCAGCCCCGTCGCGCCAGCGCGCGGCACAACGGGGATGCCGTGGCGATTCGCCAGTCTCACCACGCCGGCGATCTCCTGCGCGGTTCGCGGCAAGACGACGACGTCCGGTGCGTAGTCAGCCCAACGGTGGACCGGGAATGGGGCCGGGACGCGGGTTCGGTTCCAGCGCGCCGGCTTGTCGGCACGAACGCCGTCCGGACCCAGGATGGAACGGAGCTCGTCCAGGAAGGGATCGCTCAGGGCGATGGGCGGCGCGGTCAAGCCAGAGCCTCCGGCGCTCCGCGCGAGGCCTCGCCGCCGCGGACGCCCGCCACGGCCCCGCCGCTGCGGACCGCAGTGACGCCCCGTCCATCCACACCAGCGGCTTGGGCGACCAGCTCCATGAGGTCGATGACGTCGAGCGGCTGCTCCAGCTTCGCGCCCTGCTCCGACAGCGGTCGCTCAGACCAGACACAGGCGCTGACCAGCGCGTCCACCCCCAGGTCGGCAGCCTGGGTAACCCGCCGGCGACTGATCTCGGCGGTGATCTCCGGCTTCTCGATGGCCAGTCCGGCGCCGGCTCCCGAGCAGTAGGACCACTGCGTCACGTGGTCCACGTCCTTGAAGGTGAGTCCCGGGATCGCGCGCAGGATCTCGCGTGGTGACTCGTGGATGCCCTTGCGCTTGTTGAGCCGGCAGGGGTCGTGGTAGGTGACCACCCTCTCGATGGGCTGGGTAAAGGTCAGCTTCCCGTCGCGGACAAGATCCGCCACAAGCTCCGTTATGTGCAGGATCTCGAAGTCGTAGGCCGCGCCGAAGTAGGTCGGATAGTCCTCCGTGAAGGTGATGTAGTCGTGTGGGTCCAAGGTGATGATCCGCCGGGCGCCGATGGCCCGCCAATCGGCCACGTTGTGCTCGGCGAAGTTGCGCGCGTGGGCGGTGTAGCCCATCTCGCTGGCCGGACCGCCGCAGCACCACTGCTCGCGCATGAGCCCGAACTCGACACCGGCAGAGTTCAGCACCTGTGCCGTCGAGCGCGCCACGGAGGTTCGGAAGAAGGCGGCCTCGCAGTCGACGAAGAGCACCGTCTCGCCGCCCGTGGCCAGGTCCAGGCCCTCTGCCCAGTCGCGCACCCGTTCCTGCTCGACCGGCACCTCCAGCACCGGCTCGTTCCTGCGGTCGACGGTCGCTTCGATCCAGCGCTTCCAGTGGGGCTGCTCCACGCCGGAGTCGACGGCCAGGGCGCGCATGGCCTTGACCAGCTTCACCGTTTGGGTCCGGTTGCGGTAGAAGTCGCCCGTGAAGAGCGTGTTGGGGCAGCGCAGCTCGCAGGCGCCGCACTGGGTGCAGTGGACGTAGTCCTCCGCGACGTCAGCGATCCCGTAGGCGCCCTGTTCCATGGCCACGACGTTGGCGTGGAAGGCGGTCGGGGTGTGGTTCTCGTTGCGCGTGACCTGCATCACGGGGCAGACCTCGCGACAGAACTTGTGCCCCGAGCTGAAGCACCCGTACGCCGCGTTGCGCCACTGCTCGACGAACTCCTGCTGGAGCTCGCCGTCGCTGGTCGGGTCGTAGGGAGCGTCAGCCGTCATCCGGGGCTCTCGAGCGTCAGGGGCATCCGATCCTCCTGAGCGCCGGCGTCAGGCGGGGACCGCGTCCAACCTGGGGATGACCCGTTCCGCGAGCATCCGCAGCTGACCCGGGGTGTCCGGGCAGTTCGCGATCTCTCGTCCCGTGAAGGCCTTCACCAGGTACGGGTCCACGATCGCCGCGATGACGTGGTTGATGCCCGTCGAGAGGATGTCGCGCTGGAGCTTCTCGAGGCACTCCTCGGGGGTCCCGGCGACCGACAACATCTCGCCGATCTCCGCGGTCGTCAGGTCCAGCGCCCCGGCCACGTCGCCCGCTGCGAAGGCGTCCAGGATCGGCTTGATGGCTTCGCCCGAGAGGCCATGCCGCTGGAGCTGCTGCTCCGGCATGGACGCCAGGTAGAACGCCACCATGATGCGGGCTGTCTCTTTGGCCGCGGCCGAGTCCTCGCCGCACGCCACCACTATCCATGCACCCAGGTCGAGTTCCTGCCAGTCGCGCCCGGCCTTCTCCGCTCCGGCCTTGACGTGCTCCATCATGTACTCGTACGTCTCGCGCGAGCAGCCGATGGCCTGGTGGACTCCGTCGAAGAGCTCGCCACCGACGCGGAACGAGCGCGGGCCACCCATGGCGCCCAGCTTGATGGGCATCCGTTCCTGCTTCGGTCGAGCCAGGGTCCATAGACCCTGGTACTTGAAGAACTCGCCCTCGTGCGTGACCGCGCCCGTGTCGAACAACGAGCGCATGACCGTTTGCGCCTCCATGACCCGTGACAGGGGCTTCATGCCGGTGATGTCGATGCCGTGCTGGGGGAGCAACGACTGGTTGCCGAAGCTGACGACGCACTCGGCACGGCCGCCGGTGAGGTCATCCAGGGTGGCCAGCATCTGCACCACGTGCGCCGGATCGCGCATGATGACGTGCGTGACGTTCGGTCCGAAGCGGATCTGCTTCGTCTTGCCCGCCGCGGCGGCGAACAGGATCCACATGTCCTTCCACCAGGTCTCGTCCACGGCGTACGCGGCGTAGTACCCCAGCTCATCGGCGAGGCGAATCATCTCGATCGACTCGTCGAGCGGGTACGCCGGCAGATGCATGTAGCTGAACCGCGTCATCCCTCGGCCTCCATGCGCTGGTATCGCCCCGACGGTGCTGCCCCTGATCCGAGGATACACCGCACGCGGTAGGCCATGGCCCGCGCGCGACTGATAGTGACCGCACCGCGAAGCCGACGCCGGTTGTGTCGCCCGAGATCGATGCTCATCTGGCGGCGTTGCCTGAGCCACAGCGGGAGGCGCTCGAGGGGTTGCGACGGACGATCCGTGCCGCGGCACCGGAGGCCGTCGAAGCGATCAGCTACTCCACCCCAGCCCTCAAGTACCGGGGCCGGCCCCCGGTGTCGTTCGGCGCGGCCAAGAACCACTGTTCGCTCCACTGCATGAGCACGGCGGTCATGGACGAGCATCGCGAAGTCCTCACAGCCTACGGCACCCGCAAGGGAACCATCCGGTTCACTCCGCGGACGGGCCTCTGCCCGACGTCCTCGTCGAGACGCTCGTCAGAGCCCGGATGAAGGAGACGGACGCGCCGTCCGGGTGAGGGGCTGAGGGTCGTGCTTGCTACGTCGAGCCCGATCGAGTGAAGGCCGTCATGACGCCGCTCACCAGACGTCCCCCGGCCGCCACTCGCAACTGATCGGATCCTCAAGATCGAGGCTGGGG
>Ga0136615_10000125_pt1 | contig 31118 bp, 28 predicted proteins | sample AntDrymUQ2882206_2_FD_106647 | JGI IMG/M metagenome (GOLD analysis project Ga0136615, IMG submission 106647) | Polar desert sand microbial communities from Dry Valleys, Antarctica - metaG UQ288 (22.06) | ecosystem: Environmental > Terrestrial > Soil > Desert | place: Antarctica: Dry Valley... | reverse complement strand
TCCTGATGACGAGCTATGCTATTTATCGAGATGGTGCAGGGCGGTCGTCCTCGGACACCGCCACTTAATTGATTTCCACCGTTGGTTCATGAGATTCACTCCTCTGGCAGGTCTCGAATAGTTGCCTGACTCAGCAGGCGTCGCCTGACATACGCGGACGATCATGAAACCTGTGCCACGTTCATCGCATCGATAAAGTGATTGGCCTCTCGAATCGACGCTTCCATCTCCCGGATAAGTACCGCGATGTCCGCTTCGATCGAGGCCAGGTTGCCCTTGAGCGAGGCGATCGCACGGGCGTTGAGGTTGTGCTTGAGAAATAGCACTTGGTCGTGAAAGGCGGCCAGGACGGGGTCCATCTTGGCCTCGGCGCGCTTCATCGCGCGGAGGAGCTGACCGTATTGTGCTCGGGTCTGCTGCAGCTGCCGCTCGCTACTACGCCGTAAGGGCGCGCTCGTATACTGTTCGATCTCGGCCTCCCACTCATCGAACAGGGCCTCGGCCACATCTTCGACGCTCTCGACGCGCTGGTGTACCTCGGTGGCCCGCGCCTCACTCTGCTCGTACTCGGCCTCGAGTTGATCGTACTTCTCTTGCAGCGCGCCCCCTTTGAACCCGGTGACCGCGATAAACTTTTCCAAAGCGTCCTTGAACTGCTCTGCCGCCTGTTCCTGACTGTCCCGCGCCGCCTCGACCCGATCGACGAGGATGTCGCGCTTAGGAAAGCCCAAGCGTTCCATCACGTTGTAATAGGGTGAAGAGCAGGCGGAGAGCAGCACAATCGTCACCGCGTACCCGCATGCCCGCACCGCTCGGCCTGGTTGGAATCGTCCGATCAAAGCCATATCCTTATCATACTCGTCAAAACGTCAATGCCCACGCCGACTGAGTTATCGCTCGAATGGGGAGCATGATTCTAGGGAGACATCATCCCGCTGAGGAGAAAAAATGTGATGTGGATCCTCCGCCGCTCCCCTCCCCGTCAACCGCAAGCTCAATAGTGCTACCTGATGGACAAAAAGCGGAAATATGGGGAAATGGCATTGAATTTCTTATCCTTTATCCTCTAGACTGGGTTGGTGCACGACGGGGAGGGAACGTGAAAGGCATCATTTTCAACGAGCTACAGAAAATGGTCACGGTGAGTCTCGGCGCCGACGCCTGGGAGGCGCTCCTCGAGCAGACGCCGCTCGAGACCGAAGGCGGCGGCTTCATCGGGCCGCAGACCTATCCCGACAAGGATCTGTTCGCGTTGGTCGGCACCGCCAGCCGCGTCACCGGCAAGCCGGTCGACGAGCTGGTCCGTTCCTTCGGGAAGTTCCTCTTCCCTGATCTGGCGCGGCTCTATCCGGGCTTCCTCAAGCCGGGCATGACCGCGAAGAGTTTTCTGACTACCGTCCACGACGTGATCCACGTCGAGGTTCGCAAGCTCCATCCCGACGTCGAACTCCCGCGCTTTCGCTACGAGGACCCGGCGCCCAATCAGCTCGTGATGCTGTACGACTCGCCCCGCCAGCTGTGCGAGCTCGCCATCGGCCTCGTCGAGGGCGTCGCCGATCACTTCCACGAGACGATCGCGCTGGTCCAGACGCAGTGCACGAAGCGCGACGATCCCGTGTGCCGGCTGGAGCTGACCTTCGGTGCCGCCGGATAGAGGGCCATGACCGAGACGGCGGAAACGGCGCCAGCGGCGTCGCTGGCCCTCATGGCAGTGGACGACGAGCCGGAGAACCTCGACCTCATCGAGCGCACGCTGTCCTCCAACTTCGACGTGCGCACCTTCCAAAGCGCGCAGGGTGCGCTCGACGCGCTGGCGGTGCAGCCCTACTCGGTGATCGTCTCCGACCATCGGATGCCTGGTATGACCGGGGTGGAGTTTCTCACCCGCGCGTCGGAGGTCGCGCCGGAGACGGTGCGCATCCTCGTCACCGCCTACGCCGACCTCGATACGGCGCTCGACGCCGTCAACCGCGGACGGGTCAGCGCGATCCTAAAGAAGCCGATCGACGGCCTCGATCTCGGGAGAGAGGTGGAACGTTGCCTCACCGTCTCGCGGCTCCTCGCCCACAACCGCGCACTCAGCCGCGATCTCGCCCAGCGCAACGAGGAGCTCTCCGAAGCCAAGCGCCTGCTCGAGGCGGACCTCGGCGCGCGCACGCAAGATCTCCTCAAGGCGAACAAGCAGCTCGAGGTGCGGGCTCACCGGGCTGTACAACCATCGCTACTTTCAGGACCGCTGCCAGCACGAGGTGCTCGGCTCGCTCCGCCACGGGCATCCGACCTCGCTCGTGTTCTGCGACGTCGATCACTTCAAGTCCTACAACGACAAGAATGGACACCCCGCGGGCGACCAGTTGCTCATCTCCCTCAGCCGCGCCTTCTGCGAGACCGCGAGCCGCGGCGGTGCGCCCGCGCGCGAGATGGATGTCGTGGCGCGCTACGGCGGCGAGGAGTTCGTCTTTCTGTTGGCGCACACGCCGCGCGAAGGAGCGGCACTCTTCGCGGAGCGGCTGCGCAAGCTCGTCGCCGAGCAGGTGTTCCCAGGAGCGGCGACGCAGCCGCTCGGGTGCGTCTCGGTGAGCCTCGGGGTGGCGGAGTGCCCGCGCGACAGCCGCTCCGCGCAGGAACTGATTCGCCGCGCCGACGAGGCGCTGTACCGCGCCAAGGCGGGCGGGCGGAATCGCGTCGAGCTTGCCAATGTCGCGGCCGATCCGGCACCTTCGCCTGCTCCGCCAGCCCCGGCCAAGCCGCCCGAGGAGCAGGACAAGCGCATCGCCCGCCTCGAGCGGGGCCTCGTCCGCGAGCACAAGCTCCGCGAGGACACCGAGCGCCTCCTCGAGGACAAATCGCGCGAGCTGTACCTCGCCGCCAAGCGGCTTAAGGAGCAGCAGGCCGCGCTGGTCCACAGCGAGAAGCTCTCCGCGCTCGGGCGCATGTCGGCCGGCGTCGCCCACGAGATCAACAACGCGCTGAACTTCATGCGCGGCAACGTCCAGCACCTCCCACGCTACGTAACGGTGTACGAGGAGCTTCTCTCGGCGTATCGCGCGGCGCTGGCGGCGTCGCCAGACGCGCTGACCCGGCTCACCGCGCTCGAGGACCAGAAGCGCCTGCCGTTCATCCAGCGCGACCTCCCGAAGCTCCTTGGCGCGATGTCGACCGGGGTGGAGCGCGCCACCACCATCGTGCGCGATCTCGGCATCTTCTCCCGCGCCGACGACCACGGCCCCGAGCCGACCGACCTGAAACAGCCGATGGAGGTCGCGCTCACGCTCGCCGCGAACCGCCTCAAGCGCAAGATCACGGTGCACAGGGACTACGGCGACGTCCCGCCGGTGCCCTGTCACGCCGGGCGGATGAGCCAAGTGTTCTTGAACATCCTCGTCAACGCCGGCGACGCGATGGAGCAGGGCGACATCCACATCACCTTCGGCCGCGACGGCGACCGGGTGACCGTCGCTATCCAGGACAACGGTCCCGGCATTACTCCGGAGAATCGGCGCCACCTGTTCGAGCCGTTCTTCACGACGAAGCCGCCAGGCCAGGGCACCGGCCTCGGCCTCTACATGGGCCTGAAGATTGCCAAGGAGCATGGCGGCGATCTGCAGTGCCATTCCGAGGTAGGCCGCGGCACGACGTTCACGCTCACGCTCCCGGTGAGCGGCCCGCCCGAGAGCACGGCGGAGTCGAAGTGAGCCCGACCGAGCGACCGGTGATCCTCGCGGTCGACGACGAGCCGGAGAACCTCGATCTACTCGAGCGCACGCTGGGGCTCGACTACGACGTCCGTGTCGCCCACAGCGGAGCCGAGGCGCTGGAGATCCTCGGCCAGCTCACCGACGTGGCGCTAATCATCACCGATCAGCGGATGCCCGGCATGACCGGCACCGAGTTTCTCAGCAAGGCGCGGCTCCGGCGCGCCGACGCAGTGCGCATGATCGTCACCGGCTACACCAGCCCCGCCGATCTCATCGACGCCATCAACTCGTCGAACGTCTTCCGCTTCGTCACCAAGCCGTGGGACATCGATCACATGCTCTCGATGGTGCGGCGCGCGCTCCGTATCTACGAGGCAGGTGGCGGGGATCTGCTCGACGAGGTCACCGGACTTCCCAATCGCCGGCTCCTCCGCCGCGAGCTGGACCGCGAGGTTGCGCGCACGGCGCGGACGCCGCGACCGCTGGCGTTGAAGGCCATCCGCGTCGACGGATACGCGGACTACGCCGCGAGCCGCGGCCCGATCGCGGCCGAGATGCTCCTCACGGCGCTCGCCGATTCGCTCCGCGCCGCCCTGCGCCAGGTGGACGTGCTAGGCGTGCACGGCGACGGCGTGTTCCTCGCCGTGCTGCCGGAGTGCGCCGCGAGCGATCCGGTGAGCGACCGCATCGTGGCGGCGGCCCGTTCGCGGGTCGCTGTACGCGAAGCGCTCGAAGGCTTCCCCGCATTGCGCATCTCGGTCGACGAAGCGCGCATGCCGGAGCAGGGCACGAGCGTGCGCGATCTCCTGCAAGCGCTCGCGCTCGAAAGCTAGTCGGTTCCGCGACCTTGTCCAGAGAGAAATCGGGCCCGCGCTCAGGCGAGTGCGAACTTCAGGTCCTCAATAAGGTCCTCCACATCCTCGATGCCCACGGATAAGCGCACCAAGGTATCACCGATGCCGAGTGCTTCCCGCGTCTCGGCGGGCAATGAGGCATGGGTCATGATGGCGGGGTGCTCGATGAGGCTCTCGACACCCCCGAGACTCTCAGCCAAGGCGAAGATCCGGCAGCGCTCAAGAAACCGCCGGGCATCCTCGAGCCCGCCCTTGAGCACCACCGTCACCATGCCGCCTGAACCGCGCATCTGGCACCGCGCGAGCGCATGCTGGGGATGGCTTGCGAGGCCTGGGTAATGGACCCGCTCGACCTTGGGGTGGCGCTCCAACCACTCCGCAACCGCCGTAGCGTTGGCCGTGTGCCGCTCCATGCGCAGCGCCAGGGTTTTCATACCGCGCATTACAAGGAAGCTTTCGAAGGGGCTCGCGATAGCTCCGATCGCATTCTGCAGAAAAGCGAGCCTTTCGGCCAACGGCTCGCTCGCGGTGACCACCACTCCGCCCACGATGTCCGAATGGCCGTTGAGGTACTTGGTCGCCGAGTGCACCACCACGTCGAAACCGAGCTCGATCGGCCGCTGCGCCCAGGGCGTGGCGAAGGTGTTGTCCGCGACGCTCAGGACCCCGCGCCGGCGCGCCACTTCCGCGACCATTCCGAGATCGACCAGCTTGAGCAGCGGGTTGCTGGGCGTCTCCACCCAGATCATGCGGGTATTGGGGCGGATGGCCCGCTCGAGCGTCCCGCGATCGGGTAATGGAGTGAAGGTGAAAGCGAGTCCCGCCGAGCGCCGTCGTACCCCCTCGAAGAGCCGGGTCGTGCCGCCGTAAAGATCATCGAGAGCCACGATGTGCGCACCGCTGTCGAGCAGTTCAAGCACGGTGGCAATGGCACTCATGCCGGAGGCAAAGGCGAAGCTGTCGCTACCACCTTCGAGATCGGCCACGCAGCGCTCGTAGGCAAGCCGGGTAGGGTTCTTGGTGCGCGAGTAGTCGTAACCCTGGTGCACGCCCGGACTCGATTGCACATAAGTCGAGGTTGCATAGATCGGAGTCATCACAGCCCCGGTCGCGGGGTCCGGAGGCTGCCCCGCGTGGATGGCGCGGGTAGCGAATCCGTGGAGTTTTTTGGGCGGGGACATGGTCAATCTTCTACTATTTCATCCTGCGGCGGAGATAGTTCAAAAGGTCGATGCGCGTGATGAGGCCGAGGAATTTCTGATCCTCGACGACGATGGGGACCATACCCTGCTCATAGATGCCGAACAGGTCCTCGATGGGTGTCTGGGGTGCGACCGTCTGCAAGCGCGTGGTCATAACCGCCGCGACCTTTTCCCGGAACCGCTTGTCGTCGCCGTAGACCGCGAGGAGCACGTCGGACTCGTCGATGATGCCCACGATCCTATCGCCTTCGAGCACGGGGAGCTGGGACACATCGTAGAGCTTGAAGCGCCCGTAGGCCGTGAGTAGCGTGTCTCCGCGCCCGACCGTGACGACCGCCCGCGCCGAATGCGGCCGCGAGATGAGGTCGCGCAGGTCCCCTCCCCGTCCGCGCTCAAGGAACCCTTGGTCTGCCATCCAGTAGTCGTTGTACATCTTGGACAGGTATTTGTTACCGCTGTCGCAAACGAAGGTCACCACCCGCTCGGGCCGGTCGCGCGTCCGGCAATACTGCAGCGCCGCGGCGAGCAAGGTCCCCGACGAGGAGCCGGCGAAGATCCCCTCCTTGCGTAGCAACAGCCTTGCGGCCTCGAAGCTCTCCGCGTCCGTGATCGAGTAGGCCTCGCGTACCCGGGAGAGATCGCAGATCGGGGGAACGAAGTCCTCACCTATGCCCTCAACCAGCCAGGAGCCCGCCTCACCCAGCCTCCCGGTCTTGACGTAGGGTGCGAGCACCGAGCCCTCGGGGTCCGCAAGCACCATCTTGACCTCCGCGGCGACCCGCGCGAAGTAGCGGCTCAAGCCCGTCAGCGTGCCGCCCGTACCGACTCCGCAGACCACTGCGTCGAGGCTCTGCCCCATCTGCGACCAGATCTCCGGCCCTGTGCCCTCCTCGTGCCCTTTCGGGTTGGCGGGGTTGGAGAACTGATTGACGTAGAAGGCACCCGCTCGCTCGCCTGCCAGACGCTCGGCGATGTCCTGGTAATACTCGGGGTGGCCACGCCCGACGTCGGAGCGCGTCATCACTACTTCCGCTCCCATCGCCTTAAGGTGGAAGATCTTCTCCTGGCTCATCTTGTCGGGGATGACGAGCAGGAGCCGGTAGCCCTTGCGGGCGGCGATGAGTGCCAGCGCAAGCCCGGTGTTCCCGGCCGTCGCCTCGATGAGGAGACGGCCGGGACCGATCTTGCCCTCATGCTCGGCCGCCTCGATCATGGAGCGGGCAATGCGATCCTTGATGGATCCGCCTGGATTCTGGCTCTCGAGCTTGACGAAGAGCCGGCAAGGCCCGGTGTCGAGCCGGGTGATCTCCACCAGGGGCGTGTGGCCTATCAGTTCGATAACGTTGCTCACGGGTGCACTTTCTTCCGCGGTGCCGGGCCTGACGATCATGTCCCTAGCTTAACCACATCAGCCCGGCGGACGCTAGAGGCGCAAGGCGGCAATCGCGCTAGAATACGGGTCAGTCTTCAAGCAGCTCAATCGGAACCTTATAAGGAACGCCCGGCTGTTCCCGCACGCAGCGCGGGACCATATAGCCGGGGAGGCGGGAACGCAGCCCCGCCATGAGCGCAACGGCATGGGCGCGCGGTGTGTCGTAGTGCGCGGCCCCTTGCACGCGGTCGAGAAGGTGCAGGTAATAGGGCAGGATGCCGGCCGCTACAAGCCGCCCGCTGAGATCCACGAGAGCCGGGAGCGTGTCGTTGACGCCGCGTAGCAGCACGGACTGGTTGAGGAGGATGACGCCAATCGCGCGCAGCCGCTGCATGGCTTCGCTGACCTCCTCATCGATCTCCGCACCGTGATTGGCGTGGACCACGATCACGGTGTGGAGACGCGTTGCGCCCAGCCATGCTAGACACCGATCGTCGATGCGCTCGGGTAGCACGATGGGCATGCGCGTATGGATGCGCAAGCGTTCGAGATGCCGGATACGATCAAGCTCGGCGACCAGCGCGGCTAAGCGCTGGTCCGTGATCGCCAAAGGATCGCCGCCGCTCAGTATGATTTCGGTTATCGATGAATCGTGCCGGAGATAGTCGAGGGCGCCTTGCCAACGATCCAAGCCGGCGTTGGCGCTGCTATACGGGAAGTGTTGCCGGAAGCAGTAGCGGCAATGGACCGCGCAGCCCCCCGTGACGATGAACAGGGCGCGGCCTTGGTACTTGTGCAGGACACCCGGACGGACCTGCGCGCCGAGGTCCCCGACGGGATCGAGCGAAAAATCTTTGGTAGTGGTTGCCTGGGACGGGAGCGGAAATACCTGGCGTAACAACGGGTCCTCGGGATCGCCCTTGCGCATGCGGGCGACGAAGCCGCGCGTTACCCGCAGCGGGAAACCTGTTCGTGAAATTTCTGGCTGACCAAAGACGTCGGGCGGTAGTTCTAAGCATCGAAGCAGTTCCTCCGGCCGCGAGATCGCGCGCGCCAGCTCGATCTGCCACCCCGCAAGCTGCTGCGAATGAAGCGTTTCGGTTATCATGAGCATCGATATCAGCACCGGGATTTAAACATTGAGATGACAACCTATAATACCAACCAATTCAAAACGGGGCTCAAAGTGATGCTCGACGGCAGTCCCTGTGCGATCGTCGAAAACGAATTCGTGAAACCCGGCAAGGGGCAAGCTTTCAACCGCGTGAAGATCCGTAACTTGAAGACCGGACGAGTGATCGAACGGACGTTTAAATCGGGAGATACCCTCGAAGGCGCGGACGTTGTCGATCGAGAAATGCAGTATCTCTACTCCGACGGCGAATACTGGCATTTCATGGACGCTGCCAGTTTCGAGCAATTATCCGCCAGCGAAACCACGATGGCCGATGCGCGCCAATGGCTCAAGGGTCAGGAGAGCTGTGTGGTGACCCTGTGGAACGGCGAGCCCTTGTCCGTGGCGCCGCCGAACTTCGTGATCCTAGAAATCACCGAGACCGATCCCGGGATCCGCGGGGATACGGCCACGGGCGGAACGAAACCCGCGACCCTGGAGACCGGCGCGGTGGTGAAAGTGCCGCTCTTCGTCGAGGTACACGAGCTCATCAAGATCGATACGCGCACAGGAGCCTACGTAGCGCGAGCGAAGGAGTGATCTCGAGCGCCCGCCCCTCTCTCGAGACAGCCTGGAAACCGGGCGCCTCATGGGAGGTCTTGAGGCTGCGGGCAGAGTTGCTGGCTAGAATCCGCGCCTTCTTCGCTGCCCGTTTCGTCTTGGAGGTCGAAACCCCAGTGCTAAGCCGCGCTGGGATCACCGATCCGCAGCTCCTGAGCCTGAGCACCCGCTTGCAACTGCCGGGCGCCGCAGCGTCCCAGGTGCTATACCTGCAAACTTCGCCCGAATTCGCCATGAAACGCCTGCTGGCCTCGGGGAGCGGGCCCATCTATCAGATCGCCCGGGTATTCCGCGACGGCGAGTCCGGCCGCTTGCACAACCCGGAATTTACGCTCATCGAATGGTATCAACCCGATCACGATCACCATGCGCTCATGGATGAGGCCGAATCGCTCGTTGCGGATCTGATCGATCTCGGACCGTGTCAACGGATGAGCTATGCCGAAGCGTTTCTAACCCACGCGGGCTTCGATCCTCACCGCGAGGAACCCTGTAAATTAGCGTTGCATGCGGAGCGCTTGGGTTTACACCTAGGCGGCAACGGAATGCACGACCCGAATATTTATCTCGACTTGATCCTCAGTCATGCCGTGGCCCCCAGGATCAAGGAGGGGGAGCCATGTTTCATTTACGACTACCCCATAAGCCAGGCGGCACTAGCGCGTATTCGAGACGATGATCCGCCGGTCGCGGAACGCTTCGAGCTCTTCGTTGACGGGATCGAGCTGGCCAGTGGTTATCACGAGCTCGCGGATCCCATCGAACAGCGCAGGCGTTTCCAGGCGGATCTTGAACGGCGCCGGCGTCTAGGGGCGCCCGAGATACCGATGGACGAGCGGCTTTTGGACGCGCTGGCGCGCGGGCTCCCGGCGTGCGCGGGGTGCGCGTTGGGATTCGACCGGCTGGTGATGCTTGCCGCCGGTGTTCGGGACATTCAGGATGTATTGGCGTTTCCCGTTATCGTGGCCTAAGCTTCCCAAGCTACCGAATCAACCCGTATCGTCATAAACCCGTAGCGCTCAATATGCCTGAGATCTAATTATGGCCGGAACACCAGAGACCAAGAACATGGCATTGTTCTGCGACTTCGAAAACATTGCCCTGGGTGTGCGTGATGCCAAGTACGCACAATTCGATGTCAGTAGAGTCCTTGAGCGCTTACTGCTGAAAGGCGGCATCGTCGTAAAGAAGGCCTATTGCGACTGGGAGCGTTATAAGGATTTCAAAGCCGCCATGCACCAGGCCTCCTTCGAGCTCATAGAAATTCCCCACGTGCGCCAGTCCGGTAAGAACAGCGCCGATATCCGTATGGTCGTCGACGCGCTTGACCTTTGTTATACCAAATCACATGTGGATACCTTTGTCATCATCAGTGGTGACTCGGACTTTTCACCGCTGGTGAGCAAGCTGCGTGAGAACAATAAGGTCGTAATCGGCGTGGGAGTCAAGAATTCCACCGCTGATCTGCTGATCGCAAATTGTGACGAATTCATTTATTACGATGACCTGGTCCGTGAACAAGAAAGCAAGAGGCGTCAGCACAAGAGAGCGAGTGGCCGGTCCGCATCTGGCCTGACGGAAAAGGCCGCACCGAAAGAAGAAGATAAAAAACAGCAGGCCTTGGACCTCATCATAGAAACAATCAAAGCATTGTCTGCAGAACGTGGGGAGGAGGAGAAGATCTGGGGATCGATGATCAAGCAGGCGCTAAAGCGGCGCAATCCGGGCTTCAACGAAGCATACTACGGGTTTGGCTCCTTCAGTAAGTTGCTGGAAGAAGCACAAGGACGCCACTTGCTTGAACTGGAGCGCGATGAAAAGTCGGGAGGATACATTATTAAGAGTGTAGCCCGAGAGGATTAATGAACTGCGAGGTTGAGCGTAAAGGTTACGTGCTGGCATGTCCGATCACGCCACCGGTTTCGCTACCGTTCCCCTCGACGAAGTGCTGGCTGTCATGCACTAGGAAATACCATCGAACAGCATGACAAAGCCCGACAAAAAAGTGGCTCTCCTGTCGCCGATAGCCTGGCGAACGCCCCCTCGGCAATACGGCGCCTGGGAAACGGTGGCTAGCAACATCACCGAAGGACTCGTCGCCCGTGGCTGGGATGTAACGTTGTTCGCCAGCGGGGATTCTGTGACCCGCGCTCATCTGCATGCCGTGGTGGACCAGGGATATGAAGAGGATCCCGCCGTCGATCCCAAAGTAGCCGAATACCTTCACATCTCCGAAGCTTTCGAGCGCGCTGCTGAGTTTGACCTCATCCACAGCCACTACGACTTCATGGCTTTGACCTACACCCGGCTGGTCAAGACACCGGTCCTCACTACCATCCACGGATTCTCGTCAGCCAAAATCATGCCCGTCTATCAGAAGTATCGTGACGGATACTTTGTTTCCATCAGCGACTCCGATCGAGCCGCAGGGCTGAATTACCTTGCGACAGTCTACAACGGCATCGACCTCTCGTTGTACCCGCTTCAGGAACCCGGCGGTGATGACCTGATTTTCCTCGGTCGGATCCACCCGGATAAAGGTGTACATCTGGCCATCGAGGTTGCTCATCTCTGCGGGTTGCGTTTGATCATCGCCGGTATTATCCAGGATGAGGCCTACTTCCGGGAGCAGATCAAACCCCATCTCGATGATCAAAACATCCTTTATATCGGACCGGTGGGCGTGCCGGGCAAAAACGAATTGTTTGCCCGGGCCCGAGGCCTACTGCACCTGAACACCATCCCGGAGCGATTCGGACTGGTCCTGGTCGAAGCAAATGCCGCCGGCGTGCCCGTCATCGCGATGGACCTCGGATCTTGCCGTGAGGTGATCAAGGACGGGCACACCGGTTTTCTGGTTGACAACGTCACTGAAGCTGTTCGGGCCCTTGGACGAATTTCTGAAATCGATCGTCGTGCCTGCCGCAGCCGTGTCCGGCAATACTTTTCGATCGATACCATGGTGGAGGGATACGAACGGGTTTACTCGACGATTTTTGATCTGGAAGCGAAGAGACGACCATGAAGCCGGACATTGTCAGGCGATACCGCCACAACCCCATCCTGACCAAGGCCAAGATCCCCTACCCCGTGGAAACCGTTCACAACGCGGCGGTGGTGAAGCATGAGAACGAATACATCATGCTTTTCCGCTCCCATCTCCGCACGGGACGGTCCATCATTGGTCTGGCACGCAGTCCCGACGGATTTCACTTCACCGCCGATCCACAGCCCTTTCTGATTCCTGACCGGGACAGCCTCTTTGCCGCCTATGAAGAGTTCGGCGTGGAGGACCCACGCGTGACCCGGCTGGAACGGGAGTACATCATCACCTACAGCGCCTACTCGCGAAATGGAGTGCGGATCGCCCTGGCCAAGACGAAGGACTTCAGTCAGGTGGAAAGAGTTTCCCTAATCACGCAGGCGGATTATCGGAATGTGGTGATCTTTCCCGAGAAGTTTGATGGACTTTATGCCCGGCTTGACCGTCCTCATTCGGAAATCGCCCCCTGGTCGATCTGGATTTCCTATTCTCCGGATCTATGCTATTGGGGCAAATCTCAGCTCATCATGAAGCCTGAACCCTATCACTGGGATGAAATGAAGATCGGTCCCGGCGCACCGCCGATCAAAACGGACCAGGGATGGCTTTCCATCTATCACGGAGTTTTCCGAACTATGGATGGATCGGTCTATCGTTTGGGGGTTGCTCTTCATGACCTGCAGAACCCGGCGAAGGTCATCGGTGTGGGCGACTCGTGGATTTTGCAACCGGAAGATCCTTGGGAAATAACTGGATATGTCCACAACGTGGTCTTCACCTGTGGTGCCGTTCCGGAGTCCGATGGAACCGTGAAAATCTATTGGGGGGGCGCAGACACGGTCATGTGCGTTGGCGAAGCGAATGTCTCGGATCTGGTCGCACTATGCCTGCATCACGGCAGACCGGCAAAGTAAGAAGGATTTCAAGAGGGTTACACCTGCTGCGCGGCTAACCAGGCTACGATTTCTCGTCATTGTCATTCTGATCAGTCCATGCCGCGTAAGAATCTCTCTAATCGCCACCAAAGCACCTCCTACCCTACCGCGTATCCCGCGGCGGCTAGCCGAGTGTGAAGCCGCTGCCACTTGCTCGACGAGGTACCCACAGGTGCATGAAGTCACTGACCGCAAGGCGCTGCAAGCCTTCGTCGTCTTCGAAGATCGCGACAATTTCGTTGCTTTTAGCCGGGGTAAATAGCTCGCGTATGTTACGCTGGAATTTGTCCTCTAGGAGCGGCCGCGCCTCAAGGCGGCGGCGCGGATGGCCGAGCGGAAACTCCACGGCGCTCTCCGCTTGGGCACCATGTTGAAAGTAAACGGTGACGCGGTTGGCCACCGTGCGCCGCTCCGAATCGTAATAATCACGCGTATAACACGGGTCTTCGATGACCTCCATCTTGGCGCGCAGCGCGTCGATGCGCGGGTCGACGGCGATCTGGTCCTCGAAGTGATGGTAGTGCAACTCCCCGAATAAGAGACCGATCGCCGCCACGTATTGCAGGCAGTGGTCGCGATCGGCGGGATTCGTGAGCCGCCCCTGCTTGTCGATGATGCGCAGAGCGGGTTTTTGGGTGGCGAGCACAATCTTGCCGATGTCCGCGAGCCGGTCTTTGACATCGAGATGCAGCTCAATCGCGGCCTCAGCCGCGGTCTGCGCGTGAAACTCACAAGGATAGGCCACCTTGAAGAGGATGTGCTCGACCACATAGGAGTTCAGCGCGCGCGAGAAATCCAAGGACTTACCCCGCAGCAACGCCGCGTGAAAGCCGTAGCGGGGGGCGCTCAAGACATGCGGATAGCCCGGTTCGCCCGCGAGCGTCAGCAAGGCCAGGCGCACCCCGCGCGCCGTGGCGTCGCCCGCGGCCCAGGATTTGCGGGGGCCGGCATCCGGCGCATGACGGTAGGCGCGCAAGTTTCCCCCATCCAATAGCGCCTGAGACACAGCGTTCATCACCTGTTCCCTGCCTCCTCCGAGCAACGCGGTCGCGAGCGTCGCCGAGGCGATCCTAACCAGGATCACGTGATCGATGCCGATCTCGTTGAAACTATTGGTCAGTGCCAGCACGCCCTGGATCTCATAAGCCTTGACAAGTGCCGTCAGTAGCTCACGCATGAGCACGGGCTCGCCGCCCTGGGCCAGGCGCCGGCGGCTGATGTAATCCGCGCACGCTAACAGAGCCCCCAGGTTATCCGAGGGATGTCCCCACTCGGCGGCGAGCCAGGTATCGTTGTAGTCCAACCAGCGGATGAGACAACCGATGCAGTAGGCCGCTTGCACGGGATCGAGCTCGAGCCCGGTCCCCGGGACGCGCGCCCCGCCGGCGACAAGCGCGCCCGGCACGACCGGCCCGATGTGGCGGCGGCACTCGGGGTTCTGTAGCGCGGCGCAAGCGCATCCGAGCGCATCCATGAGGCAATAACGGGCGGCGCTGAGTGCCGGCTCGCTGGGGGGCTCGTGACCGGTAACGTAATCTCCGATGATACCCAGCAACGGATCCGGGTCTTGCATGGCCGCGCTCGCTACCTTCGTCATGGCCGCTCGGCGAGCGGAACGTAGGCTCGCGCCGCGGGACCGACATACTCGGCCAGCGGCCTGATGAGCCGGTTGTCTTGCCGTTGCTCGATGATATGGGCCGCCCACCCGGCGCTGCGGGCGATGACAAAGATCGGCGTGAACAGCGACGCCGGAATCCCGCAAGCGCGATAGACCAGGGCGCTGTAGAAATCGAGATTCGGGAACAGGCGTTTCTCGCGCCGCATGACGGCTTCGATGCGCTCGGCGATCGCATAGTGCTGGGTATCGCGAGCCTCCTCCCCGAGCCGGCGCGCCCACTGTTTTATTATCGGCGAGCGCGGATCTCGGCGCTTGTACACCCGGTGCCCGAAGCCCATGATCAGCTCCTTGCGCGCCAGCCGTTCGAGGATCCCGTGTTCGGCCTCGTCGGCGCCGCCGAAGCTCGCGATCAAGGCCATCGCCGCCTCGTTGGCGCCTCCGTGCAGCGGGCCGCGCAGGGCACCGATGGCGCCCGCGATGGCCGAATAGAAGTCGGCCCGGGTCGAGGTGATGACGCGCGCTGCGAATGTCGAGGCATTGAACTCGTGTTCGGCATAGAGAATGAGTGACACCTCCAGCGCGCGGCGATAGATTTCCTCAGCCGCGCGGCTGTGCAAGAGGTGTAGGAAATGTCCGGTGAGATCGGCCGCGGGAGAACCGAGATCTATTCTTTGACCGCGGGTATGGAACTGATGCCAATAGAGCAGCATCGCGGGCAAGCGCGCCAATAGCCGTTCCGCGAGCGCAGTGACATCCTCGGACTCTGGTTCGAGGCAGCCTAGGACCGATACGCCGGTGCGCAGCACATCCATCGGATGGGCCGCGGCCGGCAGCCGTTCAAGAAGCGTTTTGAGGTCCGGCGGCAGTTCCCGCTGACCCGCCAGCCGCGTGCGGAAATCACTAAGCTGGGCGGCGTTGGGCAGTTCGCCGTAGAGCAGCAGGTAGGCGACTTCTTCATAACTCGCCTGCGCCGCGAGATCGGCTACATCAAAGCCGCGATAAAAGAGAGTATCGCCCGCGGCCTCGGCGGTGCAGATCGCCGTGCGTCCGGCGACGACGCCCTCGAGTCCTCCCGTGGTCAGCGTTCCCATCGTATTTCTACGCGGCGATCTCCAGATCCTTGATAACGGCCATCAAGAACCGCGCGGCCTCGCCGCCGGTCACGGCGCGGTGATCGAAGGTCAGGGACAGCGGAATAATGGTATGGACGGCCGGTTGGCCGTTCCAGGCGACTACGGCCGGGCGGATGCGGCCGGCGCCCAGGATCGCGACCGTCGGCGGCACGATGATGGGGTTGGCATAGCGGCCCCCGAAGGCCCCGAAGTTCGACAGCGTGATCGTGTAACCGCGAAGCTCTTCGGGAGGGATGGTCCGCTTGCGCACCGCCTCGCGCATCGCATTGAGTCCGCGACGCAGGTCGTCCGGCGGACGCTTGCCGACATCGCGCAACACTGGCACGAAGAGACCCTCCTCGGTGTCCACGGCGATCCCGAGCTCGATCTTTCTCAATAACCGGCGCCCGAGCGCGTGGCTGTCGTACCAGGCGTTCAGGGCGGGTTCGGATTGACAGGCGGCGACCAGCGCGCGGATCAAGCGTAGCGTCACATCGCTGCCCGGCGGCCAGGCGTGGATATCGGCGTCCTCGCAAATCGTCACCGGCACCACCTCCGCGTGCGCCGAGGCCATGGTGCGGGCCATCGCGCGGCGCACTCCGCGCAAGGGCTCTAAGGGCCCCACTTCGGCCAGGATCTTAGCCACGCGCTGCACGTCCGCCGTAGTGATGGTTCCGTCCGGGCCGCTCGGCGTGACGATGGCGAGGTCCACGTCGAGGCGATGCGCCAGCGCCCGCACCGCCGGGGTCGCCTTGAGCCCGCCGGGGTGGGGGCCGACGGCGCTCGTTTGCTCTCGTAGTACCGTATCACTGCGCGCCACCTGGCCGACGACCGTACCGGCGTCGGCCGCGCCCCTGGCCTTCTCTGGCTCGCCCGCGGACGCGAATTCAGCCAGGGGATCGCCGGTATGGACGAGATCACCGGCTTTGCCATGGAGGTGATGCACCCGGCCGCTGAAAGGACTAGGAATATCGACGATGGCCTTCGCGGTCTCGACCGAAACCAAGGGCTGGTCTTCCTTTATTTCGTCCCCGGCCTGAACATGCCAGCTTACGATCTCGGCTTCGGTCAGGCCTTCCCCTAAATCGGGCAGTTTGAATATATTCATGCGCTTCTCCTCAAAGGAGGCGAGGACAGTTTAGTGGATTATAAGCCGGCACTTAAGCAATGTGTCGCGTTACTTTAGTCACAGGCGTCTCCTAAGTCACTGCTCGGCTGGTGTGCGTTGCATCGCCGGGGTGACTACAATGCCGATGTGCTGTCGCGCAATCCGGCCACGATCCGTCGGCCCATCCGATATCGAAATCAATCTGAAGGAGCAAAACAATGGCAACCGAAGTCAAATCTGTCACCGAAGGATCATCGAGCGAAATCAAAGAAGTCTTTCCCTACCTTCGCGTCAAAAACGCCGCCGCGGCAATCGAGTTCTATACGCGAGCATTTGGGGCAAGAGAGCTATTCCGGTTGACCGAACCCGGCGGGCGAATCGGGCACGCGGAGCTTTCCCTCGGAAGTATCACGCTCATGCTTGCCGACGAGTATCCTGAATACGGCATTCTCGGCCCGCAATCCATCGGCGGCACGGGGATGTCCATTCACCTGCACGTCGTGAATGCCGATGTGGTGGCGGAGCGGGCCGTGGCCACCGGCGCAACCGTGATTCGTCCGCTGGCCGACCAGTTTTATGGGGAGCGGTCGGGGACGCTGCTCGATCCTTTCGGACACGAATGGATGCTTGGGCACGAGATCGAGAAAGTCTCCCCTGAAGAGATGCAGCGCCGCTTCACGGCTATGTTCGAGTAATGCCCAACTTCACACGGGAAGAACGATGCCTGAACGCGAGACAGTGCTTTTCTTATGGAAGCTCTACATAAAGTGTCGCGAGCAAGCCTAGATGCGCGAAGCCGCGGGAGCGAGTCGCGAGACATATCAGGCAGATAGGCGAACGACGAGCGAGCACGCGACAAAGCAGATAGGCTGCGCAGTAACTTTTGCAGAGCTTCCTTATCTCTTCTTTGAACAAACTTTAAGCGAATGAATGTGATTGCGGCCCCTCTCTACCTCCGACAACAAACCACGACAATTTCGACCGCCGCGCCCTCGCTGTTGCGGACGCTTTTTCTTCACCACGATGGGATCGTCATCGGAGCCACGATCCGTGCCTTGGAAAAACCTGGCCTCCTGACACACCTCGTCAGTCACCGGCGCGTGACGTTCCGGGAGCTTTTGGACCGCTATCCATGCAACCCCGGCTACCTTCATGTCGCGCTTCGGTGTCTCGCGCTGCAAGGCTGGATCGCGCAAGCAGGCGTTCCCGGAAGCGATACGCTGGTCTTCGAGGTGACGCCGCTCGGCGAGATCGCGGCAAAAACCTTTCCGCTGTATGCCGAGGTCGCGGAGTTTGCCTATTCGGGGATCCCGATGGAACGGCATCTCTTTCATCAAAGGGATCTCGACTCTGCGAGTGCCGAGCACTACGCCCGGCTATCCAGACGCTGCATACAAAACTGGGATCTCGCCGTGGGCGATCCGGCGGACCAAGGTTCGAGGCTCAATGAGACCATCCGCACGCACCTCGACGGCATATTGGTTGGTTCCTTCATGATCGCAGCGAAGCTGCGCGGTTTGCTCAACGGCGATAACTTCGCCTATGACGGACTTCCCGGACCGCACGACAACCTCCGCGCGGGCCTCGCGCTAATCGAGCACTTGGGATGGGTGCGGGCGGAGGGACGGCGCTACCTGTTCACTGAGCTTGGGCGTGTGGCGTGCGAGTTCACACTCCATTACGGGCTCACGCTCTCGTATTGGCCGATGTTCTGCCAGTTGCCAAGCCTCATCTTCGACTCTTCCCAACACGTCACTCATGTCGCGCCAGGCCACGAGGAGACGCATGTCGATCGCAGCCTGAACGTGCTGGCAAGCGGTGTCGCACACCGCCCCTATTTCGAGGATTCCGAGCAGATCCTGATCGCCATCTTCAATCGGGAGCCGCTTGCGGAGCAACCGCGCTTCGTGGCCGACATGGGCTGCGGCGATGGGATCTGGCTCAAACGCACCTATGAGATCGTTGCGGCCAAGACTCTGCGCGGCCGGCACCTGGACGAATATCCGCTCTTGATGATCGGAGCGGATTACAATGCCAAGGCGCTGGAAGCCGCCCGCCGCACCCTAGAGACCGCCGGGGTTCCGCACATCACCCTCTTCGGCGACGTGACCGATCCCACGCTTTTCGCGCAGGCCTTGGGCGAGCGCGGACTAGCGATTCTGGACGGTCTGCATATCCGCGCTTTCATCGATCACAATCGGCGTTTTACGGAACCGCGGGATAGAGCGAGCGCGGAGAAACGCCTAGTTTTATCCACAGGGGCTTATGCCGGCGAGACCGGCAATGCGATTCCGAATCGACTACTGGAAGAAAACCTGGTCGAGCATCTCCGGCGCTGGGCGCCATTCATCTGCAAACATGGCCTCATCGTCATCGAGGCTCACAACGTCTATCCTCCGATCGCCGCCGAGTACAACGGCAAATCCCACGCCACGGCCTTCGACACCTATCACGGGTATTCGAACCAATACCCTATCGACTACGAAGCGTTCATGTCGCTTGCGGAGGAGGCGGGTTTCCGCACCGTCGCCCATGAGCAAAGGGTATACCCCTCGCGGCTTCCGTTTGTCGCCATCAGCCTTAACCGCTTCAAGACCCCCGGCCCAATCGCGATCGCGGCAGCCCACCCGCCGGCCCGGCGAGACGGTACGAGCTGGCGGCCCGGCGGATCGGAGGACACCCTCGATGGCGAAGCCTTGCACCGCTTTCTCTATCACGACGGCGATCTCACTCGCCCGCGGCGCTGGTGCGCAAGCAGCACCGGTATGCTGGTACATGGCTTACTCGAAGACATCGAACGGCGGCTTGACCGTTGCCTCAACCCGAGCCGTACATCGCGGCAACTTATACTGGCCGACTACGGCGCGGGCACTGGCCTCGCGACCTTGGAGCTGATCAAGGGCCTCCACGAAACGGGTTTGATGCAGCGAATGCAGCGTAACGGCATCAACTTCAAGCTGCTGCTTTTCGATTTCCCTGGCGGTTGGTTCGCCAAGGCCTTTGATCTGCTCAACGCCTTCACGTTTATCGACTTTCATTCGCTCACGGATCCGGGCACCGGTAAGATTCGGCTCATTTCCGACATCATCGCCCCGGAATCGGTGGACATCGTTTATGCCAGCATGGTGTTGCACCTCGTACCCCCGAAGGCGATACCAGCGTTGATCGATAGCTTCGCCGACGTGCTGCAACCGCACGGGAGCTTCTATTGGAACAGCCCGGACACGGCGCCGGCCTCAGCGCATTCCGAAGTCATCCACGCGCCGAATCGCGCATTGCGGCGGGTGCTCCTCGATGTCATCGACACGGAGTTGCGAATGCTTCAAGTGCTTTCCAAGGTTCCGCTGGATCAACGCGGCGCCTTCGCGGACCTGCCGCAACGACTCGCCGATCTCCGACGATCCCTCACCCCGGAGCGGCGAGCGGTAGCAAAAGCACGCGCGGACAAACAGATCTTGGCGGTCCCGACCCCTGTCGAGTATATCGAGGGCTTGTTGAATAAACGCTTCGACGGCGGGTTCGCGACCATGGTATCGGTGCTGAGCGAAGACGATGCGCTCGCCTTGGCACTACTGCCCGCGAACCAACGTTATTTCAACGAAATCGAGGATGCGGAGCTACGCTGTAAGCTAATTACCTTGCTACTCCGTTACGAGGTCCTGCCTCGATTCCGCGCGGGACCGGCCGGGAATGCCGTCGGCCTTAATCTCCACTGGACGTATGGTGAGCATGTAAAGAATGGCTAAGGAAGCGCTGCAAGACTCTTTAGCTTCTTTCCCGCGAGGAGAGGACCGTAGGATGCGGTTAAGGTCGCCCCGTATTAAGGAAGCTCTGCAAAAGTGTCGCGAGCAAGCCCAGATGCGCGAAGCCGCGGAGCGAGTCGCGAGACATATCAGGTAGATAGGCGAGCGACGCGCGAGCACGCGACAAAGCAGATGGGGCTGCGCAGTAACTTTTGCAGAGCTTCCTTAACATTGACTCAGCCTCAAATTTAGCATAAGAGCACCACTCGTCTCCCCAGTTGCCCCAGCATGTCTGTTAAGGAGGAAACAAAGATATGAGAAAGCATCAACTTAGCTTCATAATTCTCGCTTCGCTGACTCTCGCCTCACTGTGCCTTGCCCAATCTAGTCAAGAGAGGAAAGACAGTTCCGCGTCTACCGGCTCGCACACGGCACATGTAGTCCTCACCCCCGATCAGGTCAAGTGGGGACCTGCTCCACCGTCGCTACCCCCAGGCGCCCAACTCGCAGTCTTAGAGGGTGATGTGTCGAAAGCCGGTGCGCCGTTCACCCTCCGTGGAAAGTTCCCGGACGGCTACAGAGTCCCGCCACACTGGCACCCGACGGACGAAAGGATCGTAGTCCTTCAAGGCGCACTTGGGATGGGGGTGGGGGAGAAGTTCGACCAGGCGACGGGCCATGAGCTGCCGGTCGGATCGTATGCGCTGATGCCTAAAGGAGTGAGACACTTCGTTTGGGTTAAGGGCGAGACCGTGATTCAGGTATCGGGTATGGGACCGTTTGAGATTAACTACGTGAATCCTGCCGACGACCCGCGTAAGGTGCCGAAGGAGTAAGGAACAGACCGTAGCCTATACCTGTCTGGTATCCGCGAGGGATTGCGAGCGACCCCGTATGAAAAACCGTGGTGCGGCAATCATAATTGCCCACCACCCATACCCGAGCCCAGGTCGGCCGGTTAGCGCGCGAGCTCTCGGACAAGCTTTTTCCAGTCGACTTCCGTCGGCGGTGAGTGGTGTTGGTTTCTCAGAACGTCAGCGGCCCGTCATGGCACTCGTGCCCGGAATGGCCGAGCAATCTTACTCCGTGGTGCGTCAATCGACGAACAGATCGGGCAGCAAATTCTTCGTGCCTGGCACCACCCCATAGCGCGCGAGATCGATGACGCCCTCGGCGGCGAGCACCTCCTCGTCGATGTAGAGATTGCCGGTATGCTTGCGGCTGTCGCGGGTCAGGATGATGTATGCGGCGTCGGCGAGGATCTCCGGCGTGCGACAGCGGTTGGGATCGACGCCGGGGATCATCGCCAATGCGGCGGTGTGAATGACCGTTCGCGGCCAGAGCCCGTTCACCGCGATGCCGTCGGCGCGGAACTCCTCCGCCATGCCGATCACGCCCATGCTCATTCCGTATTTCGCCATCGTGTAGGCGGCGTGATGCTTGAACCACTTCGGGTTCAGGTTGAGCGGCGGCCCGAGATTGAGGATGTGCGGATTGCGGCCGGCCTTCGCCGACTGCTTGAGGTAAGGGATGCAGGCCTGCGAGCAGCAATACGTGCCGCGCACGTTCACGCCGAACATCAGGTCGAACCGTTTCATCGGCGTCTCGAGCGTGCCGGTGAGCGAGATCACACTCGCGTTGTTGACCAGGATGTCGATGCCGCCGAAGTGCTCCGCGCAGCGCTTCGCCGCCTCGGCGACTTTGGTGTCGTCGCGGATGTCCACCGGTATCGGCAAGCCTCGCCCGCCCGCGGCTTCGATCTCTTCGGCGGCGGAGTAGATCGTGCCGGGCAGTTTCGGATGCGGCTGCTCGGTCTTGGCGACGATCGCGACGTTCGCACCGTCGCGCGCGGCGCGCAGTGCGATCGCCTTCCCGATGCCGCGCGACGCGCCGGTGATGAACAGCGTCTTGCCGGCGAGGCTCATAGCACCTCCGATTGATCTACTCTCTCAGCCGAACTTCGAGAAATCCGGCTTCCGCTTTTCGAACGCTATGGCGGCTCTTGGAGACCGTGGTCCTTAAGACCGCGGTGCACCGGGTGCAGGTCGAAGCCGGCGAATCGAATGTTATTTTCGTTTCTACAACAGCGAACGCCGCCATCAAAGCCCTGGTAGTCAAGTGCCCACTTCGATGGACGCCGCATGCCCCAAGCGGCATAATAAGAAGTGTAGATTTCACTTAAATCCCTGTCCGAAATTTGGGGTGCATTTCTGCATATTGTAGCATGCAATAGTACGGCGTTTCGTGAAGTGTTTTCTGCCCGACGTAGCCGCATTAATTTTCTGTGCGAATAGCATTTCTAGAGAACGAATATGACAGACGAACGCGAGCGCCTCCGGCAACTGATCGAGCAGAAATGCTTAATAACTAGCCAAGGCTTTACCCTTAGCACGGGGGGAAAGTCCGGATTCTATTTTGACTGTAAGGCGGTTACTCTCGAAGGTGAAGGACTGGCTCTCATTGCATCCGAAGTTCTTCTAGAAATAGAAGCGCTCCCGAAGCGTCCTACGGCAATCGGAGGAATGACGATGGGCGCTGATTTCATCTCAGCCGCGGTTGCGTTGATGGCCTACCAGAGAGGTCTTAGTACCGTTCACGCTTCGATAGTTCGAAAAGAGCCAAAAAAGCACGGAACGATGAACAAGATCGAAAATCAGCTTCCAATAGGGACATCGATCGTCGTGGTTGATGATGTAATCACAACTGGATCATCAACCATTAAAGCGTGCGAGGAATTCTCTGCTGCCGGTTATGAGATCGTTGGCATCATCGCAATCGTCGATCGCGAGGCAGGCGGAAAACAGCGACTCGAGCAGTCGTATAGCCACGTACGCGCGCTTTTCCAAAAGAGCGATTTTCCAGCCCTAACACAGAACTCCGGTTCTAAAGGTACGCAACCAAAGCGCACCGCTGCTTGATGCTTCGGGCTGCACCCTCCACTCTAGTCCTATATATGTACTTAAGACGACGGCGTGATATCCGCTTTTCCGTTGACCGGATCAGCCGGCGCACTCTCTTTCCTCGTGGCCTGCCAGGTCCCCGGACAACCGTTGATATCTTTCCAACTTCCCCCGCCCTTGGCCGCCGACAGCAATCCCTCGAAGGTCGCCGCATCGTAGCCTTCGTAGGTGAATTCGCCTTCCATTTTCCCGGAGTCCTGGATCACGCCTTCAAGCGCATACGCATAACCGGAGTTATCGGTGAGGTTACCGCTTACTTTGCCGCCTTTAATCGTGAGGGTTCCGCCCCCAATCCCGTAGCCGCAACTTTCGTGCTCGCCGGGACGCGCGGTCTTGGTGCCGCCCCCGACTTGCCACGCGCCGTCGAATTTGCTGGTGGTGATCATCGCGGAGTTGGCGTTGATGTCGCTGCAACCGCTCAAAGCGCCGCACATAAGGAATGATACCGGCATTATAGTTTTCATGCTCGTACTCCGCTGAAGTTCTTGGTTTAAAAATGTGTTTTCTCAACGCGCTAAGACGGCGACAGACTCGCGACCCTCGAAATCGCCGCCGTTTGGGTCCGCTCCGCGAGCGCCATCGGCACCTTGTAAATATCGAAATGGCCCGAGGCGTCGTAGCTCTTGTACATCTCTTGCAACTCGTACATCCATACGCCAAAGAAGAATGCGAGATCGATGAGATCGCGGCGATTTACCGCGGTCCAGCGGATCAATCGCCAGAAATGGGCGCGCTGCGGGCCTTTGAGCCCGACGGAATAGATGATCCGCCCAATGATGCCCAGGTACCGCCGTACCAGCGTGAGGGTCCACGGCGCGGTGAGCGGCAATTGGCCTAAGTACTGTGTTCGGTAATCCTGCAAGAACGCCGTCGCCCGCTCGAACACATGTTCGGGCGCGCACAGGTGTGTCAGTATTTGCTTGTAACCCGCGCTCAAGGTCCGAGCATCCATCTTCGGCACGATATTGGTTTGGCTCTCGTGAAAATCGAACTCGTAGATGAGCCGTCCTTCGCGCTTCATGCGATCGTATAGCTCGGTGCCGGGAGGCGCCTTGAGCACGCTGACCCCGGCGATGACGATTCCGCAGTCTTGGATGAAATCGATCTGGCGCTGGAAAATCGCCGGGGTGTCCGTGTCGAAACCGACGATAAATCCGGCCGTGACGATGAAGCCCGAGCGGTGTAGTTGGCGGATGCTGTCGAGCAGGTCGCGGCGCGTGTTTTGCCGTTTCTTGCAAGCGATCAGGCTGTCCTCGTCAGGTGTCTCCACACCCACGAAGATATGCCGGAAGCCGGCGTCCAACATCAATTGCATGAGCTCCGGATCATCGGCCAGATTCACCGTCAGCTGGGTGGCAAAACCGACGGCGCGCTGCTTGTGCCGGCGCCACTCGATCAAGGCGGGCAATAGATCGGTTTTTAAGAGCTTCTTGTTGCCGATGAGGTTGTCGTCGGCGAAGACGACCAGATCGAAGCGGTCCAGATCCCCAAGCGCCTCAAGCTCGGCGATGATCTGCGCCGAGGTCTTGGTACGCGGCCGCCGGCCGAAGAGGGCCGTCACGTCGCAAAAGTCGCATTGATAGGGGCAACCGCGCGAATACTGGACGATCGCGAACCCGTATTGACTCAGGTCGACCAGCTCCCACAATGGGACCGGGGTCGTATGGACATCGGCCATCTCGGGCGAAGTGTAGATAGGCTTGGGACAGCCCTCTGCCAAATCGGCGAGGAATCGCGGCAGCGTCACCTCGGCTTCGTTGAGCACGAAATGATCAACGCCCGGAAACGCGGCGTACTCGTGCGTAAACAGTGGGCCACCCGCAACCACTTTGGCGCCCGCCGCCTTGCAGCGCCGGATCAGCGCTCGCGCGGCGGTGGCTTGGACATTCATGGCGCCGATGAAGACATAATCCGCCCATTTGAGATCCTCGTCGGCAAGCTTATTTAAATTGAGATCGATGAGGCGCTTATTCCACTCCTTGGGCAACATGGCGGCGACGGTAAGCAATCCGATCGGGGGATAACTGGCTCGTTTTCCCGATATCCTGAGCAAGTTGCTCATCGACCAGAAGGCGTAGGGCATCTTGGGGTAGACCAGTAGGATATTCATGTGCTCCTCCACCTTGGCTTATAATTAGTATCGTTATCCGGCCGCGCCCCGCGGCTTGCCCGTGCACAGGCGATCAAGTGGCATTGAAACCATAAGCGTATCCCTATCGCTGCTTCATTCCAAGCCCCCGCTCAACGAGCTGCTTCAAGTATAAAGCGCGCGCAACGCCGCGATGCGCTCCTCCATCGGCGGATGGCTCATAAACAGCCGTGCGAGGCCCGAGGGCTTGCCTGCGATCCCGAAGGCCTCGAGCTGTTCGGGCATGGGATCTTGCTGAACCGAAGCGCCTAGGCGTTCCAAGGCCCGAATCATCTTGTCCCGCCCGGCCAGCTTGGCCCCGCCCGAGTCGGCGCGAAACTCGCGCCAGCGGCTGAACCACATCACGATGATCATCGCCAGTACGCCGAGCACCATCTGGGCGATTATCGTCGTGATCCAGAAGCCCGGACCATGCCCGGGTTCATTGCGAAACACGGCCCGATCCACCAACTGGCCGATGACCCGCGAGAGGAAAAACACGAAGGTGTTGACCACGCCTTGGATCAAGGCCAAGGTAACCATGTCGCCATTGGCTACGTGCGACATTTCGTGCCCCAGCACGGCCTCCACCTCCTCGCGCCGCATCCGCTGCAGCAAACCGGTGCTGACCGCAACCAGCGCATGATTGCGATTGGCGCCGGTGGCAAAGGCGTTCAAGTCCGGGGAGTCATAAATCGCCACCTCGGGCACCCCGATCTCGGTCTCGCGCGCCTGGCGCGTCACGGTATCGAGCAACCACGTCTCGGCGCCATCGCGGGGCTGCTCGATGACTTGCAGCCCCAGCATGCGCTTCGCGGTCCATTTCGAGATCAACAAGGAAATGATGGAACCGCCCATGCCGAATACACCCGCCATGATCAGTAGTCCGTTCAGGTTCATCCCGACCCCCTGGCCGGCCAAGTACGCTTCGATGCCAAACAGCTTCACGATGATGCCGAGCAACAGCATCACCGCGAGGTTGGTTATCAGAAACAACACGATACGTATCATGGGTGATCCTCCTCTTGCGGGAAAGTAGTTGCGGGTAACGGGCTCCAGGTTCAAGGGCCCCGCGCGCCCGTCGCGGTTTGCATAAAGGAATGCCGATGCTAAGCCGATAGTTATTCCCGCAGGACGGCTCCTCCCCCTCCCCGCTCATGTCCGTCCTGCTTTGGCCGGGGTTCGCCCCGGCCATTTTTCTTCTCAGGAAGCCCTGCAAAAGTTACTCCGCAGCCCATCTGCTTTGTCGCGTGCTCGCTCGTCGCTCGCCTATCTACCTGATATGTCTCGCGACTCGCTCCGCGGCTTCGCGCAGCTGGGCTTGCTCGCGACACTTTTGCAGAGCTTCCCTCATTCCCCTGCTTGCTGCGCCAGCAGCGCCGAGACATTCTGGAAGCCCCTCGGAAGCCGGTTACCGCTGCGGCCGCGCTCACCAACATACGCCGGGAGATCCGCGGGCGCGAGGGTAAGGTGGCGCTGACCGGCACGCACGACCAAGGACGTACCCGCGGGAACGACCGTGACCGCGGTAACATAATCCTCTCTCGACACCACCTTGGCGCTCGCGATATGGACCATTTTCAAGCCTTTACCCTTGGCAAGCTCGGGAAGCTCCTTCAAGGGGAACACCAAAAGACGGCCCGCTTTCGTGGCCGCGGCGACGCGGTCGCCGCTGATGTCATGGACGGCCGCGGGCGAGAGTATGCGCGCGGCGCGCGGGAGCGTGAGCACTGCCTTGCCGGCCTTGCCGCGTTCGACAATCGGCGCGCGGCGCGGATCGCCGTAGCGCTTCGCGTCGTCCAGAATCTCGGCGCGAATCTTCTGCTCCTCGAGTCTCGCCAAATTCCGGAGTTTCAAGGCGAGACCCAGCCCTGGTCGAGCAGATAGTTTCGGGGTTCCTCGCCGAAGCTCGCGATGTCCAGCGTCGGGCGGTGCCGAAATCGCAGTCCACCTCCTCAACATACTCTACTGCCGCGGCATCGTTGTAACCACCATGACCAAACTGCCTCACCGTAGAAATTCAAAATAAACAAAGGCCTTCACCACGACTGCACGCCCGCAGAAGGAACATCCAGTTTAGCACCTGGCACCGATGAATGGCCCCAAAAGTCCCCCGATCCTCGACCGAGATCTCGCGTCGCTCTCGCGTGTTTGAGATCCCCCAGGCTCAGCTATACTCTGATGCGCGACGAAAAAGGTATTTAAAATCCCTATTCGCGCTATGCAGCAGCGGTTCCGTCCGTCACGTCGGAGCAACTGTCTGGCCCACTGGCGTAGCGGAGCCGCTGCGGATCTCGGCTCGTACCAACTCCACCAACTTCGCCTTCAATCGTGTGAACTCGCTCTCGTAGCGCAACTCTGGCTGTCGGGATCGTGGCAGCCCGACTCGAAGCACCTCACGAATTCCTTTTGGGGACGTTCCGAAGACGAACACGCGGTCAGAGAGAAACACCGCTTCTTCAAGGTCGTGCGTCGCCACCACCGCGGTGCGCGTCCTGTCGTTCAATAGGCTCAGAAGCATATCCTGCAGGTCGTACCTGCGCTCCGTATCGAGGGCTGCGAAAGGTTCATCAAGAAGTAGCACATCTGGTTGCGCGGCAAGGACTCGCGCGATACCGACGCGTTGCATCATCCCGACAGACAACTCGAACGGGTACTTGTCCTCCTGCCCTTCTAGTCCAACGCGCTTGAGCCACTCCTTCACTGCCACCTGCTGCTCTGACTTGCCGGCGCCCTGCATCCTTGGACCGAACGCGACGTTCCCTCGTACGGTGAGCCAAGGAAAGAGGCAGTGTTCCTGAAAGACTAGTCCACGTTCGTGGCTCGCGCCTCGTATTTCTACTCCACGCATCAACGCACTGCCAGACGACGGCCTTAGAAACCCACCAAGCACCGCCAGTGTCGTCGTCTTCCCGCAGCCGCTTGGCCCGACCAGCGAAATGACCTCACCGCGCTCGACATCGAAGGACATCTGTTCAAAGACGGGACTTAGGGGAGTGCCGAATGCGACGGAGACGCCCCTGAACTCCAACTCCTTCATAGGCATCCCTGATCTCTGCGCCTATGACTCCCGTGGTCGCGACCACGGCCAGAGTATCAGACTTACTTTGGTAACGGCCCAGTCGGTGAGAAAAGTCAGTAAACCGAGCACGACGAGCGCGGCGACCATGCGATCGGCGCGAAAGACAAGATGCGACACCCATATCCGATAGCCCAGGCCGCTATCTGCACCCGCTAGCTCTGCCGCGACGACGCAGAGGTACCCAATCCCAACTGCGACTCGGACGCTGCCGACGATGCTAGGAACGAGTGCAGGGAGGACGACGGAGGCAAATACATCGAATCGCGACGCGCCTAATGACTTCGCCGCCCAGATGAGCCGGGGATCTATGTTCCTAGCGGCCGCATGCGTGGCTACCCAGATCGGGAACACGATCCCCCACACGATGAGTACGAGCTTTCCCGTTTCGGCCACCCCGAACCAGAGGAGTACAAACGGAACCACCGCGATCACCGGTATCGCCCGAAGCAACTGCATCAGGATCCCGATCGTGTCGTAGAGAGATGCCATTTCGTCCAGTTCCCACACCCAGGCAGACAGCAAGCGGGGTTCCAAGCGCCATGCCCATCAACACTCTTTTAGCGCTGGCCCACGCATCTGCGGCGAGCACCCCGTGAGACGACATCTCCCAAAGGGCGAAAACGACCGCGTTCGGTGAGCCGATCACTCGGTCGACACTGTCATGCAGTGACAGCAATTGCCACGTACCGGCGAGGGCAAGCAGAAAGCCTATGCGTCGCATGATCTTGCCACTCAGTTCCCGGCTTGCGCATTGGGCGAGGCCCCACCAACGTATATGCGACTCAATGCCTCCAACGCCCTCACTTGTTCCGGATCCTTGGTTATGTAACCTCTCAGAGGGACAGGCCGGTTGGTCAGGAGACGATCGTGAAAGAAGACGACACCCATCCGGTCATCTACTAGGAGAATCCCGAGAGGTACCTCGTAGTTGTCTCTGTGCTTAAGATCCCCATCGTCGTTCGCCAAGCAGTTGGGGAACCTGTGGACCGTACAGTTATTCATCTGGTTGAGGCTCTGGAGAAGGTCTCGAGCAAGATCCTCGCTTCTGCGACGGTATGACAACGCACGGGTTTCGCCGGCTTCCAGCCCGGGGGAGTCTCCGAGGCCGAGCTCCTTGCAGCGGTAGAAGAGTTGGGCGTCCTGGTCGTTCAAGATCGCTAAAAACACATGAACCGGCTCACCGCATTCGCTCTCGTGCCGAAGCCCTTCAAGAGCCCCTATCATTGCCCGGTGGAAGCCGTCGATGGCTCCAGCATCATTGTTGGCGACACAGGCAGCGTATCCCAGGTTGGGAGTTAGGGTAACAAAGATAAGCTTCGTCCGCACAAGCTGGAGGGCGTCTATCGCATGTTTCATGAGTTCCTTCTCACCGGTGAACACTGTCTGAATTTGAACAAGAACTGCAAGCGAGACACCGAGCGACAGCATCCCGGCAACGCCGACGACCAGCCCGATTATTAACGAGGCGTCCAGCGCGTCGGCGCCAGTGTCCGGACGCATCATGGGGTAGAAGGCCGCAGGCAGCACGATCGCGATCAGGCTCAGCCCGTAGGGAAGCATAGCGGCATGGTAGCCGTCGACAGTGGGCAGTACCCGGCCATCTTTGTCCTGCCACAGCGCAAACCAGAGACTGGCTGCGCCAATTAGCCCCACGGCGATTGTCCCGACAAACCAGTCCCACGCGGCGTTCCGGAACCAAAAGTAGCAAAAGAGCGCGACGGCGATGACGTACCAAGCAGCACAGACGATCGAGTATGCAGGCCACTTCCGGCTTGGGTTCACGCTGGCACCCCTCTAATGGTGTTCTTGTCCCTACCGACGTATCGTCACGCACGTGGGACACACGGCGCGGAGCAGCGAGGGATCCACAAGATTCGCGAAGTCGATTTGACGATTTGATGCTTGTTCAGACCGGATGGCCCACGCGGCTTCTCCGCTCATGGTCTCCAAGAGGCTTGGCGGCAGCGAAACGCTGAAATCGTGATCATCCCAGATCGCTTCAAGGTCGCGAACGCCCATTTCGCTGTATTGAGCCACTGTTGGAACGGCGTGTTTCGTATCATTGGCAATCGCAAGCGAAGCCTTGTGCAAGGAGGATACAAACTTCTCCAGCTGCTGCCGATCGTGCCTGATGGTGTCTGGCAAGGTGACAAGCACGAAGAACTGCGTGTAGAGCCCACGACTGTCGATGATGTCGAGTTCCTCTTCGCGGAACTGGCGCGGGCCCTGGACGCGTATGGTTCCCAGGAGAAAAATCCGGCGATCGAACCGTTCACGAAGGCGGCGACGAGATCCTGAGCCTGGATGTTCAGCGTGACCACATCACTAGTAGTCAGTCCTTCGTTGGAGAGGTAGCGCTCCATCCAGTATTGGGCGGCTGTCCCCATTGGCACTCCGTAAGTAGGCCTTCCAGTTGCATAAATTCTGGGGGTAAGCGGCGGGAAATGGCGTCGGACATAGGGTTTAGTGAGTTTTTTGCTTTTCGCTGGATATCACCGTGGGTGAAGTCCAGCCATTCGGAAATATAT
>Ga0136615_10000123_pt1 | contig 31403 bp, 33 predicted proteins | sample AntDrymUQ2882206_2_FD_106647 | JGI IMG/M metagenome (GOLD analysis project Ga0136615, IMG submission 106647) | Polar desert sand microbial communities from Dry Valleys, Antarctica - metaG UQ288 (22.06) | ecosystem: Environmental > Terrestrial > Soil > Desert | place: Antarctica: Dry Valley... | reverse complement strand
GCAGCCGTGTCAGGAGCCGAAGAGACGGTGCTGTCCGTTCGCAAAGTCGTCTCGCACGGGGTCGCGGCGTCTGGGAATATGCAGACGCCAAGCGCGCGACGCCGGACAGCTCGATCGCGGGGACTGGGGCAGCCTCAGCTGCACCAATCGCCCTTCTGGGTGCCGCGGCGCTCGGGGCTGCGCTGTGGCTGGGTCGTCGGCACCGGCGGTGGGTGGTGTAGCACCGCCTGCTCCTTACCGCGCGGGCGCGTGCCCAGCGTCGTAGGGCCGGGGCCTGCTGGATGCGCTGAGCGGCCGACCGCGGGCTGATCCACGGCAGTGCGGCTGAACTGGGCGACGCGTCGACCGGCGGCTGAGTCCTCGATCAGCTTCTCCAACCGCCGCAGCCGCGTCGCCTCCTGCTTCGCCTCCATCACCCAGTGGGTCACCGCACGCCGGTAGCCTGGACCCTGCGCTTCCAGGAAGGCGGAGGCGGACGGATCCTCCCGCAGGCGCGCCTCGTACGCGGGGTCGAGGACAGCGGGCGCCTGCTCGAAGGAGTAGATGCCGGTCCGGTCCGCGCGACGCGCCTCGAAGGCGGCGATGCCGGCCGGATGCATCCGTCCCTGCTCCAGGAGCCGCTCCACGCGTCGCACGTTGATGTTGCTCCAGATGCTGCGCAGCCTCCGCGGCGTGTACCGGTTCGCGTGAGAGAGATCATCGATGCGCCGGCCCACTCCATCGATCCAGCCGAAGCAGAGCGCCTCCTCCACGGCCTCGAGGTAGGAGATGCTCGTCTTGCCCGCGCCCTTTCGGTAATAGCCGACCCAGAGCTCCGACTTCGTGGCGTGGTGCTCCTCCAGCCACGTCCGGAAGGCGTCCGCTGAGGAAAAGATCGTGGCTTCCATGGTCACAGTGTGATCCGGCGCGTCACGCGTCGTTCGCAGCGCGCTATATGCTCCCTGGACTGTCCCACGCGACCACTGGAGTGACCGATGATCCGCCGCTTTCGTGCTTCCCTCGCCCTGCTCGTACTGGCCGCCTCGCTGGCTGCTTGCAGCGTTTCCGCTGTACTGGACGACTCGCGTCTCCAGGACGAGATCAAGACTGGCTTCGAGCAGCAGACCGGCGTGTCGGCCGAAGGCGTCGACTGTCCGGACAGCCAGCCGCTCCAGGCGGGTGCCACATTCGAGTGCACGCTGACCACGGTCGATGGCGAGCCCCTGACCATCCGCGTCACTCAGGCCGACGCACAGGGCAACATCACCTGGGAGCTCGTCCAGGAATAGCTGCGCCTCATCCAGCGCTGCCCGAGTAGCTTGGGTCTGATGACCTAGAAGCACTTGGACGTCGGGCCACTGATCCGCGCCTCACCGAAAGGCGCCGCCCGCAGGCGCTGTTCGGGCGCCTGGCCATACTCTTGACCGATGCGTCCGCTGGATACGTCGATAGGGATCGGCGCCATCGTCCTGCGAGTGCTTCCGGCGGCGATCGCCATCGGCGTCTTCGGCGTTCTCTACGGAGCCGCGGCGCGACCACTGATCGGTCCGGAGCTGACCGTCGCCGCGTCCCTGATCGTCTTCTCCGGCGCGCTCCAGTTCGCCATCGTGGGCCTGTTGACGGCCGGCGCCGCGGCGCCGGCGCTGCTGCTCACGGCGTTGACCCTCAACCTGCGCCACGTGGTCCTGGGCGCGGTCCTCCGGCCGCGCATGAGTGGCTCGTGGCTGCGTCGGGCAGGACTCGGCTTTCTGCTCATCGACGAGACGTTCGGCTTCGCCACCACGGCGGGTTCCGATGCGCGCCTGTCCCTGGCCGAACGAGCCGCCATCACGGAACGGACACTGCTCGTCTCAGGGCTGCTGTGCTACGCCATCTGGATCGGCGGCACGGTGCTTGGTGTGCTGGGAGCCGGCCTGCCCGGTCTGGAGGGCTTCGCCGCGGCCGTCTTCCCCGTCCTCTTCCTGGGCCTGGCCGCACTCGCCGCGCGCTCGCGCTCGATCGCCCTGCGTGCCGCGGGTGCGGCGGGGATCACGGCGGTCATCGCCATCACCCTGCCGGACGCCAGGGCACTCGCCCCGGTGGTGGCCGGCGTGCTCGTCGCGCTGCCGTCCCGCGGCCGTCCCCCGGCTGGGACGGACCAGGTGTGAACGAATGGCTGCTCATCGCCATCGGCCTCGTCACGTACGGCAGCCGTGCCGCCGCACTCGTGTTCCTGCCACGGCCCAGCGCGCGCGTGGAGGAGGTGCTCGCGCGCATGCCGGCGCCGATCTTCGCCAGCCTGGCGGTCCTGTCGCTTATCGAGGCTGACGGGGGACTGGCCGGCGGTCCGGTGCTCCTGGCGGCGCTCGGTGCCCTGGCCATGACTCCCCGGCGCTCCCTCGCGGTCTGCCTGGCCGGCGGCCTGGCGGGCTACCTCGTGGGGCAGCTGCTCCTCTAGGACCACGACGAACCGGATGCCTGGTCATATCCTTCCGGTGTGACGCTCTTCCGCCTGACCGATCCGGGAGTCCTCATCGAGCCCATCGTGGTGGTGGCCTTCGACGGCTGGGTGGACGCCGGGTCGGCGGCGACCGCGGCCGCCGCGCGACTGGCCGAGGGTTCGCAGGTCATCGCCACCTTCGAGGCCGATCTCTTGTTCGACTATCGCGCCCGCCGCCCGACGCTGGAGATCGTGGATGGTCGACCGAGCAAGCTGACCTGGCCCGAGCTGACGGTCCGCTGTGTCCGCATAGCGGAGCGCGACGTGCTCATCGTGGCAGGTCCGGAGCCCGATTACCGCTGGCGCGAGCTTGCTGGCGACATGGTCGATCTGGCCCAGCGGCTGGAAGTGGTGGAGTGGATCAGCCTGGGCGCCATCCCCGCCGCCGTGCCGCACACCCGGCCCATCCCCGTCATGGGCACCGAGTCCAACCCGGGACTGTTGCGCGCCGGCATCCAGCCCGGGCCGGCCGGCGTGCTGCGTGTCCCCTCGGCGGCATCATCGGTCATCGATCATGCCGTTTCGGCGTCCGGCATCGCGGCCCTGGGCTACTACGCGCAGATCCCCCATTACGTCAGCGGGCCCTACCCGGCGGCTGCCCTAGCGCTGCTGCGCGCCGTCGGTCAGCACCTCGGCACGGAGATCGGCCACGGGTCTCTGGAGGATGAGGCGCGCCAGCTGCGCACGTCGCTTGACGCTGCGGCCGCCCTGGACGAGCAGACCCGCACCTACGTGGAGCGGCTGGAGGCGATGGTCGATGAGGCTCGGCTGCCCTCTGGCGACGAGCTCATCTCCGACATCGAGCGGTTCCTGCGGGACCGCGGTACGGGGCGTCCGCAACCGGATTGAGGCCGGAATGCCAGCCGCCCGGGACGAACGCCCGTGCGCGCTACGTCATCCGTCGGTCGCCCAGGAACCAGGTTGCGGATACGCTGCCTGCCACAAGTATCGACAGACACGGTCGGCCCGGTCGACCCAGAGGGAGGGATATGCGCCACTCAAGACTCGCGCTCGCCGCTGTGCCCATCATCTTGACCGTCACGGGCTGCGTCACCGTGGCCCCCGGAGCGTCGCCGCCTGCCAGTCCCGCGCCGACGGAGGCCGCCAGCTCCTTGCCGAGCCCCCTGGCCACCAGCGCACCCTCGGCTACGCCTGAGCCGCCGACCCAGTCGCCCAGCGTCACCGCCTCGGCCGAGCCCACAGCCTCGGCCGCGCTCAGCGCCACGCCGGTATCCGCGGCGCCCTCAGCGGACCCGGTGCCCAGCGACTCGGCGAGTGCCCCCAGCGTCCCACCCGTCGCGCCCGACTCCACGCTCGTCTTCGCCGACTCCTTCGACTCCGATGCGAACGGGTGGGGCGTGGTCGATGTGGGCTTCGGCAGCATCGAGTGGTTCGACGGTGCCCTTGCCTTTGCCGCGGAGTCGGCGCAGGGCAGCCTTCAGAGCACCAAGCCGGTACCCGACGGGGTGGCCTGGGAAGAGCTCGGCGGCAGTGCCGACTTCACGCCTATCGAGGGCTCCGACACGATCATGGGCCTCTACTGCTCGCCGGGCGATGGGACGCTCATCGGCGGACTGGTGAGCGTCGACGGTACCTGGCTGGTGGTGGCCGGCACGCAAGACTCCGTGACCGTCGTCGATCAGGGCCAGGTGCCTGAGGGTGCCCTGGCGGTCGGTCAGACCTCCACGGTCGCCTTCCAGTGCTCCGGTGCCGACGATGCGCTGAGTCCCATGGTGCGGCTGGCCGTCGGTTCCGAGATCCTGGCCACGACGGAGGTGCCCACCGAATACGCCTCCATGCCCACCTTCTCCACGGTAGGACTGTGGGTCGAGCCGGTCACGCCGCCCATGTTGGTCGGTGTGGACGAGGTGCGGGTGGTCGGCCGTCACGTGCCCCGCCGCGAGACCCTGGGTCCGCCGCCCACCACGGCCCCCTGATCGCACCTCAGAGCTAGATCTCGACGCGTGCCTTGCCTACAGCCAGCATGTAGACCGTCGCCTCCTCCACGCCGTCCACACCGAGCATCGCGTTGATCGGGTCGTCCATGAAGGCGCCGATGCCACAGGCGCCTAGGCCCATCGACGTGGCGGCGAGGTAGAGGTTCTGGCCGATATGACCGGCCTCCAGGAGCCCGTAACGGTAGCTGCGGTCCTGGTAACGGAAGCGCATGCGCTGCATGATGTTGGTCAGGAACAGGACCACGTTGCACTGGCCGAGGTACTCCTGCATCAGGCCTTGGGTGACGACATGCTCGCGCAGGTCGGCCTCACGTAGGAGATGCAGCCCGTGCTCGCGAAAGTCGTAGTGGTAGACCCCCCGCACAAAGCCCTCCACGTTGTGCACGACGGGGTAGATCTCGATGGGATAGAGGGCGCCCGAGGACGGCGCCGTGCGATGGGCGCTTCCCAGTTCGTCGGTGCTGATGCCGCTGCTCAGGTGCAGGATGCGGGACAGCTCCGCCCGACTGAGCGCGGCACGCGAGTAATCCCGCACGGAGCGGCGCCGGACGATCGCCTGCTCGGTGGCAAGCCCGCCTTCGAGCGATGGGACGGGAAGCCGCACGAGCGGCCGACCGGGGTACTCCTTGTAGAGCGGCGGCTGCTGGCCCCAGTTCGCGACGCTGCCCAGGACATCGATGACGCCGGGCTTGCTCCATTGGTGGTAGACGACGCCGACGTCGGACCCCTGCGGGATCTGCGGCGGGGGCCGAAGGCCGCGACCCAGTGCCCAGCCGCCCACGGCTCCGGCACCCAGACCCAGGAGACCACGCCGTGACAATGCGAAGGCGCCCGCCGAGCGGAGAGACGGAACGGGCGGAGCAGGTGCCGGCCGACGTGCCCGGCCAACGTGTGGTACCAGAAGTCGTTGAGGTCCCAGAGGTCCGCGACGATGCCCGTCATGCCCGTCATCCCCTTCAGGATGTCTCCTTGGGCTGCAGGTGTACCGGCCGTCATGCTCGCCGACCGTGCTCGCCGACCGTGCTGCGGCCGTACATCGCAGCGACCCGTAGCCCGGCCACGACAGAGGCTGAGGTCGCACTACGTCATGGGTCCCATGAGTCGAGGACTGACGCCACACGGGCCTGACCGATGACCCGGCGAGTACCCTGGGGCGTCTCTTCCGGACGTTGGTCGAGCGCCCCTCGACCGGCTGACCTCCGCGGGCGGCCGTCCAAATTACCTGACAGGCTTCGGCAACATCACGCCTATGCTGGGCGGGCGATGCGTGCCAGCCGCCTGGTGAACCTGCTACTGCTGCTCCAGACCCGCGGCGGCCTGACCGCGCGCCAGCTCGCCGCCGAGCTGGAGGTCTCGGTGCGCACCGTCTACCGCGACGTGGAGGCGCTGAGCGAAGCGGGCGTGCCGGTGTACGCGGAGCGAGGGCCTCATGGCGGCGTCCGACTCGTCGATGGCTATCGCACTCGGCTGACCGGCCTGAATGAGGGCGAGGCCCAGGCGCTCTTCCTGTCCGGTCTACCGGGGCCGGCCGCTGAGCTTGGCCTTGGTACCGTCGTTGCCGCGGCGCGGCTGAAGGTGCTGGCGGCGCTGCCTCCGGAGTTGCGCGTGCGTGCCTCCCGGCTCACGCAACGCTTTCACCTGGACGCACCGGCCTGGTTCCGGCCCGCGGAGCCGGTACCGCACCTGGAGGCTGTGGCGACCGCCGTGTGGGAGGAGCGTCGGGTGGACGTGGCCTACCAGCGCGCCGATCGGATCGTCCATCGATCGCTCGATCCGTTGGGCATCGTGCTGAAGGCCGGGATCTGGTATCTGGTGGCAGCGACGGATGGTCAGATCCGCAGCTATCGCGTCTCTCGCGTGCAGGGTGTGACCATCACGGACGAGCGCTTCCAGCGGCCGGCCGACTTCGATCTGGTCGCCTTCTGGGATGACGCCATAGCGGCCTATCAGGAAAGCCTGCCCCAGTTGGACGCGGTCCTGCGTGTCCAGGCCGACGCCGTCGGCTGGCTGGCGAGATCGGTCGGCGACCCTGTCTGGGCCACGGCCACGCAGGGACCGGACCCAACGGAACCGGACTGGGTCCGAGTGTCGCTGCGCGTGGAGACGATCCAAACGGCCCTGGCGGACCTGCTGCGTTTGGGCCCCAGAGTGGAAGTCCTGGAACCGACGGCGTTGCGCGAGGCCGTCATCGGCGAAGCGCAGGCGATGCTGCTCCGGTACGGGAGCAGCCAGGCTGGTGCCCTACCGCTTGAACCAGGCGCGCGCAGCGCTTCGGATGGTGGCACGGGTCCGACCCTGACGTGATGGCCCGACCAGCCGCCGGCGGGAAGCAGCCTCCATGGCTCGTGCCCGGTCCGCCTGGACCGCATCTAGAAGCTCGTCGTACTGCATGTGGCTCTCCTCGTCTGCTCGGTACGGGCACCATACCGCGCAGACCTGTCAGAAAGTGTCAGGATCCCTCGTCGCAGGGGGAAACTGACCGCTGCCTCGACGGGGAGATGCGAGCGCGACGTACCATCGCCCCGTGACTCCCGATCTCGAGCCTTGCGTGCGCATCGCCTGGACCGCCGATGGCTTTGACCTGATCCACGTCCAGGCTCGCTGGCGCTCCCGGGATGAACTTGACCGGTTCGCCCGCGGGGTCGCCGACGCGGCACTCTTCAACCGCACGCTCGTCGAGCTGCGCACCGCGCTGCGCCGTGAGTTCCCGGGCCTGTTCGAGCTGGAGACGGCGCGCGACGACGGCCGCGGGACACGGGTCATCGTCCGCTTCCATCCGCCACCCGGCGAGCCCAACCCGGACCCCTACGTCTGATCGGGACGTCGGCTCCGACGTGTCGGTGGCGGGCTGCTACCTGGCGGTCGCCTTTGAGAGCTTTCGGATGGTCAGGTCGCTGATATCCCTACCGCGGTAATAGTTGCGATCGACGCAGCCGCCCACGCCGCGGACGCGACCGCACTTGGTCCACTGCCAGATGGACCAGCCGTTGCCGTGCCATCGCCGGGCGGGCACGCTGGGCCGCCGGGTGCCGTAGTGAGCCACCCACAGGACTTCGAAGCCGGCTCGGGCAACGGCCCTCGTGTTGCCGACCCTGCCGGTCCAGAAGCCGGGACTGGTGTAGATCATGGGCTCGACGTCCAGTCGGCGCTCCACGTGGCGCAACCAGGTCAGCGTCCACCTTCGTAGTGCGCTGGAACCGAGTCCGCCGCTGACCTCGATGTCAAGGACCGGCGCCAGATTGCGCGGCGTGAGGTCGGCGCGGCTCAGGAAGTACTTGGCTTCGAGCCGCGCGTCGTTGCGGACGCCGCCGCCCTGGCGTCCCGGTCGAGCGAAGTGATAGGCCGTGAACTTGAGGCCTACCTTCTCGGTCCGGGCCTTGTTGCGGTCGTACCAGTGGTCCTTCATCCAGGTGCCGTCGGTGGCCTTGACGATGGCGAAATCGATGCCGTCGCTGGCCACCCGACGCCATCGGATGTAGCTCTGCCAATGTGAGACATCGATGCCCGTGTCATAGCCGCGGCCCTTGGCGGGACCCCTGGCGGGTTGGGCGCGCCGCTGGGCCGCGGCCTTCGTGTCCTGCACGGCCGGGTCCACGGCGACAGCCGGGACTGTCGAGAGGAGTGCGAGCAAGAGCGCCGCTGGGGCGGCGCGCTGGATCGATGGGCTGCTTCGGGTCACGGCGGCGATTCCCTCGGGTGCTTTTGCGGCAGCGCGGGCTCGGCTGCGTACTTGAGGGATGGTCCCGCTTCCACATCTTCGGCGTCCCCCCCGCCGGTGGTGTCAGATTGCACCATACTTTCGTCCGGGTCACCGAGCGTGATCAGCGGCAGAAGTCAGGCGGGGTCATGTCAGGTCGCGAGGCTAGCTGAGGTGGGGCTAGCCGCCCGCGCGCTGAGCCGACTTGCGGGCGCGCTTGGCGGCTTGGTAGCGAGCCAGGGCTTCCTCGGAATCCACGTCGCCCAAGGTCGGTCCATCGGGTAGCACGGCGTCCCAGCCGTCGAGTGAGACCCCGAATCGTCGGGCGAGGATGACGAGCAGCCCATCGGCCTTCATGCCGCCGATGCCCGGCAGCTCCAGCAGTCTCCTGCGGAGGTCCGCCGCGTCCCTCGCTTCGTCCCAGATACGTGCTGCATCGTGGCCATATCGCTCGCTCACCGCGGAGCACAGCTCCTGGGTCCGACGCGCCATGCTGCCAGGGAAGCGATGCAGCGCCGGCCGTTCGCGGAATGCCTTCTCCACGATGGTCGGGTCCATCGCCGCGATCTCGCCGGCATCCAGCGTACCGAGCCGGCGCCTCAGCTCCAGCGGGCCGCTGAAGGCCTTCTGGACCGTGACCTGCTGGTCGAGCACGAAGCCGATGAGCAGGGCCATCGGCTCTCGTGCCAGGAGCGCGTCAGCCTCGGCATCACCGGTGAAGTACAACCGATCGGGCGGCATGCCGGGATGGTACGCCTCGGCACACGGATCGATCGTCCGCGTGCCAGCCCTCTGTAGCGGTCCCCTTGCATCGCGGGCGTACCATGTTCAGGAAGAGGTGCTGCCGAGCGTGTCGAAACATCTTCGTCAACATGATCCTCGGATCGGCCGGAGCGACGGCTCCCTGCAAAGGGTGTCCTCGCTGCCGAGCACGCAAGACGAGAGTCGCGGCTCGACGAACCTCGCTAGCCGGCCCCGCGCCGGTAACATCAGCACCGATATGCGGGCCGGCAGACCCGGCTGACCTGGGGGTATGTAGGGACCCACGTTGGAGGGAGCGTGGGTCGTTTTGATTCCGGACGACGGCACGGTCCCAGGACCTTCGGGCGGTAGCGCTTCGGCCGCCACGGCGGCATGGTCGGGGCGGCTACGGTATACTCCGGTCATCCCAAGGGTTTCCCGCAGGTCTGAGCACCCATCGTCCTCGCTCCCGCGCAACCAGGGAAGACGTCATACGACTCCGATCCGCTGATGCGGGTCGTGGAGCCTTCACCCATGTGGAGCGGTCCGGCCTCGACCCATCGTCGCCGCCCCGACCGCCCAGGAAGAGATCCATGCTCAACACCAGACGATTCTCGACATCCACCCTCAGCCAGCACGCCACGGCACGGCGACGTTTGCGACGCAACGGCACTGCCAACCGCGGGCTCTACTGCCCGACCAATGGCTGCACCACTTACATGGAGCTGGACTCCGCCGGTCGGGCGACCTGTCCCATCTGCGGGGCCAGTCGCGGCCCTCGCTGACCCGGCGCGTTACGCTGCGGCGATGCTCCCCGACAGCCACGGACGACACTCCGACGGTCAGGCACCGCAGCGGGACGCCCTCGGACCCTCCATGGGCGAGCGCCTCGCCCAACAGGGCCGCGTGGTCGAGCTCAGCACCCGCGGACGAGTCTCCGGACGCACAGCGCGCGCCACGGTCGGCTTCGTGGAGGAGCCCGACGGCTCCCTCCTGGTGGCCGCCGGCAGCCCTGCCGCGCACTGGGCGCTCAACCTGGCGGTCCATCCCTACCTGTCGGCGGCGTGGGCCGGACACAGCGGCGTATATCGGGCGGAGCCGCTGGACGGCAGCGCCTTCGCCGCCGCGATCTCCGCGCTCATCCTGCGCTACGGCACCCCTGCCGAGCGGCTCGGGCGTGGTCCCGCCTTCCGGCTCCATCCCGAACCGGTCGAGCGCGGCGATGAGTGAGACGCGGGAGACGTACATCGAGCGCCTGATCCGCGAGGCTCAGGAGCGCGGCGACTTCGACGGCCTTCCACAGCACGGCCGTCCGCTGCCTCGACCGGCAGGTCCCGGTGCTGGCGAGTGGGAGCTGGCCTTCTCGATGCTGCGCAACGCGGGCATGTCTCCTCCCTGGATAGAGGCCGACAAGGAGTGCCGTCGCATCCGTGCCCAGCGCGATGTCCTGCTGCAGCGAGCGCGTGACGCCACGGTCGTCAGCCAGGGCTGGTACCGCAGCCGGCTGCGCGAGCTGGTCGCGGCGCACGAGCGGGCCGTGAGGTCGCTCAACGCCTCGGCCCCCAGCGATCGGTTGCACCGCCGTCCGCTGGTCCTCGCGGCAGAGATGGCGGTCCTCGACCGGATCTTCCAGCCGTCAGCGCCGCCGCCGGCAGGCTCGGACGTCGGACCTCGCCTGTAGACTGCGCTGACTTGCCCAGGAGACAGGGATCTTGACCTTCGACGCGCTCGGGCTCAGCCCCGAGCTCCTTCGCGCTGTGTCCGACGAGGGCTACACCGAACCGACACCGGTGCAGAGCGGCGCCATCCCGCTGGTCCTGGAGGGTCGCGACCTGCTGGGACGTGCGCAGACCGGCACAGGCAAGACCGCCGCCTTCGCGCTGCCCATCCTGCAGCGCCTGAAGCCACATGCCAACTCGAGCTTCTCTCCGGCGCGCCATCCCGTCCGTGCGCTGATCGTGACGCCGACCCGCGAGCTTGCCGTGCAGGTGGAGGAGAGCTTCCGTGGCTACGGCCGCCACCTGCCGCTGCGTTCCACGGTCGTCTACGGCGGCGTGCCCATGGGGCCGCAGGACAAGGCGCTCTCGGGCGGAGTGGAGATCCTCGTGGCCACGCCCGGTCGCCTGCTGGACCATGCCGGCAGCCGGACCGTCAACCTCGGCCAGGTCGAGGTCCTGGTGCTGGACGAGGCGGATCGCATGCTGGACATGGGCTTCATCGATGACATCCGCCGCATCATCGCCCTGCTGCCCGCAAAGCGGCAGAACCTGCTCTTCTCGGCGACCTTCTCTGCCGAGATCCGTCGTCTGGCCGCGACCATCCTGAGCGAGCCCGCTGAGGTGGACATCGAGCCCGCCGTTACCTCGGCGGAGATGGTCGAGCAGGTCGTCTACCTGGTCGATGCGCTGAAGCGCCGGGAGCTGCTGGCCCATCTGGTGCGCACCCGCGACCTGCGCCAGGTGCTCGTCTTCACTCGGACCAAGATCATGGCCGGCCGGCTGGCCTCCTGGCTGGACCGTGCCGGGATCGAGGCGGTGGCCATCCACGGCGACCGCTCCCAACCCGAACGGGAACGGGCGCTGGCCTCCTTCCGCTCCGGCGAGGTGCGTGTCCTGGTGGCCACCGACGTGGCGGCGCGCGGCCTGGACATCGAGGCGCTGCCCCAGGTCATCAACTTCGAGCTCCCCGTGCAGGCACAGGACTACATCCACCGCATCGGCCGCACCGGTCGGGCCGGCGCGCCGGGGCGCGCCATCTCGCTCGTCTCGCTGGATGAGGAGGACGATCTCAAGTCCATCAACCGTCTCCTCAAGCGTGACCTGCGGGTGCGCATCGTGCGCGGCTTCGAGCCGGCCATCGGTGCGCCACGAGCCTCGGAGAACGGGCGCGGCAACGGTCCCCGGTCGTACGGGGGCGGCTCCAGGTCAGGTTCGAGCGGCCGTACCGGTGCGCGGCGCTCGCCGGCGCGCTCCTAGGGCGCGAACCATGACCCCTGAACGCGCGACCACGGACTCGCTCTGGTTCCAGCACACCGTGGCCATCATCTGGGATTTCGACAAGACCCTCATCCCGGGCTACATGCAGGCTCCCCTGCTGCGGCACTTCGGGGTGGACGAGGTGGAGTTCTGGCGAGAGGTCAATGCCCTGCCCGATTGGTATCGGCGGCACGGCAGCCAGCGGGTCTCCACGGACGTGGTCTACCTCCACCACCTGCTCGAATACGTCCGGGCCGGCGCCATGGCCGGACTCTCCAACGAGCTGTTGCGCCGGCTGGGCAGCCAGCTGACGTTCTATCCCGGCCTGCCCGACTTCTTCGAGCGGCTGCGGAGACGTGTCGCCGATGATCCGCGCTACCGCCAGCACGACATCCGCCTGGAGCACTACGTCATCTCCAACGGCCTGCGCCAGATGATCCTGGGCAGCGCCATCGCGCCCTACGTGGACGATGTCTGGGCCTGCGAGTTCGTCGATGCGCCGCACCCCCCGGGCTACCTTCGGGGCGAGCAGCAGGCTCTCTTTCCGCCAGAAGCTGGTGCGCCGGACCCCAACGAGCGGTCCCACCGCGCGGGGGAGGTCACCGAGGTCGGCTACCTCATCGACAACACCTCCAAGACGCGCGCCATCTTCGAGATCAACAAGGGCAGCAACAAGTACCCGCGGGAGATCGACGTCAATGCGTCCATCGCTCCCGGTGATCGCCGGGTGCCCTTCGAGCGGATGATCTACGTGGCAGACGGGCCCTCGGACATCCCCGCCTTCTCGCTCGTGGGAGGCAGCGGCGGAGCCACCTTCGGCGTCTACCGTCGCGACTCGCGCGGTGAGTTCCTCCAGATCAAGGAGCTTGCGCGTCAGGGCCGCATCCAGGCCTTCGGGGACGCTGACTACTCGGTCGGTTCACACACTGCGCTGTGGCTCGAGACGGAGGTCGAACGCATCTGCGACGGCATCGTGCAGACCCAGCAGCGTGCCCTGGTGGACCGCATCGGTGCGCCGGCGCGGCACATCGCGGACGACCGCCGCCCCCCTGCGGGCGACCTGGACGCGCCCGAGCAGGCCACCGAAGAGCTGGCCGTCGCGAAGTCACGCCCCGGCCGACGAGCAGCTGCCCGCACCTCGGCGCGCAGCCGACGTGGCGCGCCCGCGAAAGCTGAGTCGAACGAAAAGCCTGATCACGACAGTCGACCGCCGGAGGTGCCGCTCGCGGAGCGCCTGACGCTAGTGCGAGGCCGATCGGGCGCCGAAGCAGACGGTGCCGACGCCTCGCAGCCAAGCGTCGACGCCCCGTCCGAACCTGGACCGGCAGAGCCGATGCCGCGCTCGATCCGCGGCGTCTAGCGCGCGGTCACGGCGTCTGAAGGGCCGCCTGGAGAGGATCGCCCTCGGCCGGGGCGAGCAGCAGCTCCAGCGTGGAGCGCCGAGCCCGTGGCAGGAACATACGCCCCACCGAGGCATCCTGGCCGTACTTGCGCGCATACGCCTCGGAGACGGCCTCGATGACCCTCGCGTCCTCGACGTGGTCGGCTCGGGCCTGGAAGATCCACTCGCCGGCTCGAAGGGTAGCCGCTCGTCGTCGGATCAGCCACTGGTACCAGTCCCGGCGCGTGCCACGCCGCGCACGGACGTAGATGGCGCCGTCGACACGCACGACCCAGAGCGGCCAGCGCTGCGTTACACCACGTCCGTCCGGGACCTCCAGCTCGACCGCATAGCGGCGCGCGATGCTGTGCACGAGACGTGGATCGAGATGCCGCCGCGGCGCCGGGCGCCGGGTGGTCCGTCCGGTCGACTTGCCAGCAGGTGACGTGCGCGGCGCCAACGCCACGGTCCGCCGCCGAACATCTCCGCGAGCGCTGCTCTGCATCATCCTGCTCCCGATCCAGCGGCTCCCCTGTACGGCCGCACGATCCGATGGTCGAGGCCGATCGGGCGCGGGGCACTGGCGGAGGGTCCCGATCCCCAGCTGGCGTTAGGGCACCCCTGGCCCGCGACGGACGACGTAGGCCGCGGCAGTCGGGAGGCGCTCCATCAGGACGAGAGAGGCGCCGTCTGGGCGGCCTTCACGTCCAGCCCCGGCGAGGGACGGCGGTATGTGGCGCGTACCTGGATGGTGGTCCCCTGCCCGTCCTCCGAGGATATCCGCAGATCTCCGCCGATGAGGCCCAGTCGAGCGCGAATGCCGGCCACGCCGAGATGCCCGCTGGGCACCGTCGACTCGTCGAAGCCCACGCCGTCCTCGGAGACAGCAACGTGACCTGTCGGCGGGCCTCGGCCGGGTCGCGGCGCAGCAAGAGCTCCACCGTGCGGGTGGTGAGAGTCATTGCTGAAGAGCGCCTGCGTCACGGAGTCATGCAGCTCACGGGCCAGGTGCGCCCGCTCTTCGGCGGCGGCCAGGTCAGCTGCCTGGCGTCGGCGCTCCGCTTCGAGACGGTCGGTCACGGAGGTCGCGCGTAGCGCCGTGGATCCCGCGGAAGCGCCCCTCGGCGGTCAGACCGGTCGCGTTCACCTCGACCGGGATGGTGCTGCCGTCCAGGCGCAGCAGCCGTGTAGGATGCGGGGATCGGCCTCGTAGTCGGCGGTGGTCACCGTTTCCCCGGACCAAGCTGCCAGAGCGTGCAGGCCGCTGCCCGGACCAAGTCGCAGCGGACCCAACCAGGTGCGCGTGGCTTCATCCAGGGTGCCTATCACGACGCCCGGCGTGAGGTACTCACAGTCGTCGTCCATGAGCATCAGGTGGGACGGCGTCGCAGCCCAGCAGCCGGCGGGTCTCGTCGGCGATGCGGTGCAGGACATCCTGGGGATCCCTGATGGCCGCGATCCGGGCGGTGATGTCCCGCAGGGTCTGCTCGCTCCGGATGCGCCGCTCGAGCTCGACGCGAGAGGCGGCCAGCTCCGCGATGAGGCGCGACTGCGCGATGGCAGCCGCCGCATGGTCAGCCAAAGCCCCGGCCAGGCCGACCTGGCGATCCCCGAAGGCTTCCGCCCGGCTGGCGTAGATACCGAGGACCCCGAACACGGCAGGACCGGCCACCAGCGGTGCCGCGATGACCGAGGTGATACCCACGCGCCGGGCGAAGTCGTCAGCGGCCGCCGTGTGCGGGAAGCTCTCGTCCTGGAGGTAGTCAGCGGTGCGCAGGACGCTCCGCTCCGCGACCGCCCGGCCATAGAGGCCCTCTCCCGGCACCAGCTCTATGCCGCGCAGGATCCCGGCGGCCTCGGCCGTCAGCCGGCCAGCGATGTACTCGGTCCTCATCCGGCCGGTCTGCGGGTGGATCCGGTCGATGAAAGCGCCGTCCGCATCAAGGAGCCGGGCGGCCTCATCGACGGCTCGCTGGATCAGCTCACGCAGGTGCGGGTCGCGGTCGAAGGGGGTCGCGTCGAGCACGGCCGTCGACTTGGCTAGCCGGTGGCCTCGGCCACTACGCGCACCCGTAGCGCCCGAGCCAGATCATCCAGCTTCTCGTGCAGCTCCCGGCGCAAGCGCACCTCGTCCGGGGACAGCGAATCGAGCATCCGCTGACCTTGGGCCAGTGTCTCGGGATGCGGCACGTGACCCGGGAAGAGCAGCGCCATGTAGGCCTGGCCGAAGGATTGTTCGCGCGACGCGAAGACCCCCCGCACCTCCTCGAAGAAGCGGGCCTCGAACGGTTCCAGCAGGTCGACTTGCGACGGCCACAGGAAACCCTGCATAGCCGCCCGCGTGAGGTGGAAGGAACCGTAGCCCTCGCCGTGGATGCGCTCCCACACGGCCTGCTTGGAGGCGGCGTCCGGTCGCGCCGCCACGGCCCGGAGGCGGGCCCGCTCGCCGCGATCGGAGCCGTCGCGCGCGGCCTCCGCGGTGACGCGCTGCTCGGCGCCCGCCACCTCGAAGGCGATCGCCTTGATGGCCAGGTCCCAGCGCATCTGCTGGTCCACCATCACCTCGGGCAGGGCCGTGGCACCGTCGGCCAGGGCGAGGAGCGGCTCCAGGTCGGCGGCACTGGCGGCCGCCCCGATGGCACCTCGCAGCCAGGCGATGCGAGCGTCACCCTGGTCCGCCTCGGGCAGCGCGGTCAATGCCGTCTGCACGATGCGGCTCGCGCTCTGCTCCCGGATAGCCTCCGGCAGATACCAGCGCAGCGCGGACTGGGCCCGCGCGAGGATGGATCCGATCAGCTCTGGATCCGTCTCATGGAGCACCTGGCGGCCGATGATGCGGAGGTACTCGGTGGAGGGCAGGGCGCCATCACGGACCATCTCCCAGAGAGACATCCAGAGGAGCTCGCGCAGCAACGGATCAGGCACCTTCGCCAGGCGATCCCGCACGAAGCCCAGCGAGACGGGGTCAAGACGGACCTTGGCATAGGCATGGTCGTCGTGATTGGGGAAGACGAGCACAGGGCTGGGACGGCCAACGGCCTCGGCCACGACTGCGCGCGCGCCAGCGATGGAGGCCTTCAGCGCCTCCGGTGGCGATCCGACATCACCCTCCGCCAGGAGTGTTATCCAGAGGGTGTGCGGACGGAGCACGGGGTGCTCCTCCGGTGCCGTCTGCGCCAGCTCCAGGCTGGCGACGGCACCGCCAGCAGTGGTCCACTGCGCCGCGATGGTGTTGACCGAGGCGGTCTCCAGCCAGAGCCGAGACCACTCGCCCAGATCGTGACCGGATCCCTCTTCCAGCGCCCTCAGGAACTCCACCAGCGTGGCGTTGCCCCAGGCGTGCCGGCGGAAGTACAGCCGCAGGCCGTCGCGGAACCCCTCGCGCCCGATGGTCGCCACGAGCTGCTTCAGGACCGCCGCGCCCTTCCCGTAGGTGATGCCATCGAAGTTGAGGAACGCGCTGTCCGTGTCGGCCGCCTCGCCCGCGATGGGATGTGTGGTGGGCAGCTGGTCCTGGTGGTACGCCCAACGCTTCATGTCGGTAGTGAAGGAGCGCCATGCTCCGGTGAAGCGGGTCGCCTCGGTGAGGGCCAGGTAAGCGACGTAGGTGGCGAACGACTCGTTCAACCAGAGATCGTTCCACCAGCGCATCGTGACGAGGTTGCCGAACCACATGTGGGCCAGCTCGTGGAGCACCACCTCGCCGCGATCCTGGCGCTGGGAGTCGGTGGGCGGATCGCGGAAGACGTAGTTCTCGCTGAAGGTCACGGCGCCCACGTTCTCCATGGCTCCGATGTTGAACTCGGGCATGAAGAGCTGGTCGTACTTGGCGAAGGGATAGGGCTGGTCGAAGAGCTCGGCGTAGAAGTCGAAGCCCTGCTCGGTGACCTGGAAGATCTCGTCGGCGTCCACGGCCAGCTTGTCGGCCAGCGAGCGCCGGCAATAGAGTCCCAGCTCGATGCCGTCGGCTCGACTTCGATGGAGGGAGTGATAAGGACCCGCCACCAGCGCCAGGAGGTAGGTGCTGAAGCGCGGCGTGCGTTCGAACTGGTGACGGCGTCGCCCGTCCTCCAGCGCCTGGGGGTCGGCGGCCGGCCGGTGGCTGGAAACGACCTGCCAGTCGATGGGAGCGTCCACCGTCAGTCCGTAGGTGGCCTTGATGTCCGGTTGGTCGAAGCACGGGAAGAGGCGATGCGCGGAGAAGGGCTGGAAGTTGGAGTAGAGGTACTCATGGCCATCTTCCGGGTCGACGAAGCGATGCAGCCCGTCGCCGCCAGTATCAAAGGCGTTCTCGTAGCTGGCCTCGACGCGGACGCGCTCGGTCAGGAGTGTCGCCGGCAGCACGATGCGATCGCCCTCGCGCTGCGGCACCACGGCCGAGCCGTTCACGGTGAACTCATCGACGCGGCCGCCCTTGAAGTCGAGGAAGAGCGGCCGGGGAGCATCGCGGACCGCGAAGTCGATGGCGCAGCGCCCCCGGTAGGTCCGCTGTCCGAGCTGAAGATCGATGAGCAGGGTGTAGGCGACATCCCCGACGCGCCCCGTCCGCTCGATCGCCTCGGTCTGGGTCAACACGTCAGGAGTCGGCGTTGCGTTCGTGGGAGCGAGAGTCTGGGACACGGGACCTCACAGGATCGTGGCCGACGGGGCCGGTGATGGTACCGCGTGCCCTGCGGCGTGGACGATCTCGGCGGTCGCGATGGACGCGACGTCGCGGCGTCGCCGCGGACCCGAGTCTACCAGTCAAGCGGTACAGGTCACGCAGGGGGCACGTCGCACGTCGCGGCGGCGCGGCGAGCTGCCCCTGCGTTGTGTCACCCTGTAGGCATGCCCACCACGCGCTCCGCCCTGGATCTCCTGCGCGGCGTCGGGTTGATCGCCGATGGCCCTGCTCGTTGGGAGGAACGCGTCTCCGGCCGAGGTCCCGGCGTCTACCTGATCGAGCTGCCCGATGCGCCCGAGGAGGCGCCCATCGACCAGGCGGTCGTGCGCGCCTGGATCGAGAGCACGCCGGACCTGCTGCTCGATGGCGAGCGTCCGACCCCGCATCAGCTGACGCAGCGCCTCGCGACGTTCTGGTTGCCCCGCGTGCCGGTCCTCTTCATCGGTCAGGCACCCCGCTCCATCGCCGGTCGCATCGCGGCCCAGCAGCAGACGCCGCTCGGCCTCCGACGCCCGTACTCGAGGGGGCACTGGTTGCGGACGTTGCGGGACCCCGGCCGGTGGCGGCTCTGGTGGGCCGAGACGGAAGCTATCGAGGAATATGCCGACGCGCTGGAGACGGCCTTCGTCGACGGGATCGACCCAGGGATCGCGGCGGCACTGCCCGAGGGCGCGCCGGTCATCCCCTTCGGGAACCTGGAGGTCTCCAGCGGCGGGCGTCGGACGCACGGCATCACGGGCGCGCTCGTCGATGAGCGACCGACCGGTGTCGGGCTCTCGGCCGGCACGTCAAGCGGCTCGGCAAGGGGCGTTCCGGCTGGCAAGTCTGCGTCGAAGCGTGCCCCGGCGACGCGCACGAGCCCGACGGCGCGCAGCCCACGGCGGCCCTCCACGGCGTCCACCAAGCCGGCCCCCGAGCCGACGCACATCTCCCGGGAGGGCCTGGCTCGACTCAGCGCCGAACTGGAGGACCTCCGCGTGGTCCAGCGTCCGCAAGTGATCTCTCGCGTCAAGCACGCTCGCGAGCTGGGTGACCTGCGGGAGAACGCGGACTACGAGGCGGCGCGCAACGAGCAGTCGTTCCTGGAAGGGCGCATCCAGTCGCTGCAACAGCTCATCGACAGCGCCGTGATCATCGCCGGCGACCGCACCGGCGAGGTGATGCTCGGCTCCACGGTGGTGGCCGAGGTCGGCGGCGACGAGGCGACCTTCCACATCGTCGGCTCGACCGAAGCGAGCCCCGGCGACGGCCGGATCTCCAACGCCTCGCCCGTAGGCAAGGCGCTGATGGGACGTCACGCCGGCGATGAGGTCCTGGTCAAGCTGCCCGTGGGCGAGATCAGCTACCGCATCGTCGAGGTGCGCTGAGCCCCTACGCCCGCCCCTTGGGCCTGGCGCGCCAGGCGGGCCTCGAGCCGTTCCTTCACCTCCGGCCACTCCTCGCGGATGACCGAGTAGTAGGCCGAGTGCCGAAGTCGTCCGTCGGCCACGATGATGTGGTTGCGAAAGATGCCCTCGAAGGTGGCGCCGATGCCCAGCAGCGCGCCGCGGGAGCGCTCGTTGAGCGCGTCGGTCTTCCACTCGACGCGGTTGGCCGCCAGCCGCTCGAAAGCGTGCTCCATCTGGAGCAGCTTGGCCTCGGAGTTGTAGCCGCGACCGTGGACGGTCGGGGAGAGCCACGTGTACCCGATCTCCAGTCGGTGGTGCGCTCGTTCGATGTTCAGGTAGTGCGTGCTGCCCACCGCCCGCCCGGTCCCCTGGTCGACCGTGGCGAAGCAGATCTGGCTCCCGTCATGCGTGGCTGCTACGGCCCATTCCACATGACGGCGCATCTGTTCCGGCGTCTTGATGGGATCGGTGAACCACCGGAAGGCGCCTGTGCCCAGACCCGCCTCGCAGAGAGCCTCGAGGTGGTCCAGCCCGAGTGGCTCCAGGCGAACTAGACGGCCCTCCAGGACGACCGGCTCGACGAGCATCGGAGCAGGTCGTGTCATCCCCTTGCGACGGCTCTGCCGGGCTCCATCTCCGCGATCGCGTGGTGGATGCCATACCGGTCCAGCAGCGCGAGGTAGGGATCGGGGTCGAACGCCTCCGGCCCCAGGACGCCGGCACCCGACCAGGCGCCCTCGGCCAGCAGCTCCATGGCGATGACCGGGTTGAAGCCGGTCTGCCAGGCGACCGGCTGGAGGCCGTGGGTCCGCAGCGTCTCCTGTGCGTCGCACCCTTGGTAGTGGTAGATCTCGCGGGCGCGGCCGTCCTTCAGGCCGGTCACCCAGGTGCCCACCACGGCGCGTCCCACCATGGCCTCGCCCAGGGTGGCCGGATCGGGCGTGAGGGCGGCCACGACATCGCGCGGCGCGACCTCGACGCCCTTCACCCGCACCTTCCTGGTCGAGTCGAGACCCAACAGGTGCAGCGTGCGCAGGACATCGATGAACTCGTCGCCGAGGGCGTATTTGAAGGTCACCTTTCGTGGCTGGAGCGAGCGCGGCACGAGCACGACCTCCTCATGCTCGACATGGACGCACTCCATGGGCCCGATGCCGTCGGGGAAGACGAAGCGCTCGGCGCCCGCGAACGGCTCCAAGGTGTACCAGCCGCGCTCCTTCTCCCAGACGATGGGCGGATTGAGGCACTCCTCGATGGTGGTCCAGATGGAGAACACCGGGGCGAAGGGGTAGCCCTCCACGCGCAGGTCCCCGCCGTCGCGGATGTTGACCTCATGGATCTCATCGAAGAGATGCTTTGCCGCATGGGCCGCGAACACGTCCGAGAGGCCGGGATCCATGCCCATGCCCACCAGCGCCAGGCGGCCGCGCTCCTCCCAGGCCTTCGCCCGGGCGAACTGCCGGTCGCCCAGCTTCACCCCCGGCTGCGCGTGGGGCTCGGTGGGGTGCGGCTCGGAGAGACTGACCGCCATGTCCATGTAGTCCACGCCGGCGGCGAAGGCGCCCTCGAATATGGGCATCACGAACGACGGATCCACCGCGTTCATCACGAGGTCCACGCCGTGTTTGCGCGCCAGGCCCTCCACGGCCGCTGCGTCCGAGGCGTCGACGCGCTCGTGGGGGTGCGTTCGGCCGTCGCCCAGCTCGCCCGCGATCCGAGCAGCGCGATCGGCGTCGTAGTCGGCCAGCACCATCATCTCGAGCCACGGCTTGCCGCGACTCAATCGGGCGATGGCCTCGCCGACGGTCCCGACTCCCACCAGCAGCACCTTCATGTGACCCTCTGAGTCGACCGGGGGCCCGCCCAAAGGCGCGGCGCTGACAACGTCATGATGCCAGCCTCCGGAAGCGCGCGGGCCAGCCGGCTTGCGTGTCGAGTACCGTTCCGCTCCATGCACGAAGCCGAGATCATCGAGCTGGTCCTGGGCTTGCTGGTCGTCGTCGCCCTGGCCGTCACCGTTTCGCGGCGCATCGGTGTCCCGTATCCCATCCTGCTGGTTGGGCTGGGCATCGTCATCAGCGTCGTCCCCGGCATGCCCCATGTGGACCTGCCACCCGATCTCGTCTTCCTGCTCTTCCTGCCACCCATCCTCTTCGCGGCGGGGTTCTTCACCTCCATACGAGACTTTCGGGCGAACCTGCGTCCGCCTCCAGCTGGCGGTCGGGCTGGTCGTGGTCACCACTTTGGCCGTGGGCCTGGTCATCCATGGTCTCGTGCCGAGCATGGGCTGGGCACCCGCCTTCGCGCTCGGCGCCATCGTGTCGCCGCCCGATGCGGTCGCCGCGACGTCGATCGCCCAGCGTCTTGGTCTGCCGCGCCGCGCGGTGACCGTGCTGGAGGGCGAAAGCCTGGTCAACGACGCCACGGCGCTGGTAGCCCTGCGGTTCGCTGTGGCCGCCGCCCTGACCCGCGTCTTCTCGCTGGGTGACGCCGTCGTGACGCTGAGCGTGGTGGCAGCCGGCGGAGTCATACTGGGGCTGGCTGTGGGCTTGGCTGCAGCGTGGCTCCTCCGACGGCTGACCGATCCTTATTCATCGGCTACAGGTCGCCGCGGATCATGTCCTCGGAGACTCGGATGCTGGGCAGCGGCGCCTGGCAGATGCTTCTCTTCCTGCTGAACGGTCTGATCTTCATCCTGATCGGCCTTGAGCTCCCTTCGATCATGGCGCGCTTGAGCGACTACCCGGCAGTCGACCTTGCCCTTTACGCCGTCGCCGTGAGCGCCACGGTCGTCGCCGTGCGCATCCTGTGGATCTTCCCCGCCACGTACCTGCCGCGTCGCCTGAGTTCCAAGCTGCGGACCCGTGATCCTTCGCCCCCCTGGCAGACGGTACTGGTCATCGGCTGGGCGGGCATGCGCGGAGTGGTCTCGCTCGCGGCCGCACTGTCGTTGCCCCTGACCTTACCGGGTGGTCAGCCCTTTTCCGAGCGGCCGCTCATCATCTTTCTGACATTCGTGGTGATCCTGGTCACGCTGGTCGGCCAGGGCTTGACGCTGCCGCTCCTTATCAAGCGTCTGGGCGTTGCCGACGATGGCGGCGGGCATCACGAGGAAGCTCATGCCCGCCAAGCTGCGCTGGCCGCTGCCCAGAGCCGGATCGAGGAGCTGACAGACGAATTTCCGGATCACGACGACTTGATCGCACAGCTGCGCAACCAATACCAGCATCGCGCCGAACATCTGGGCGACCACCACCAGGGTGGACCCAGCGGCGAGGCGGAGAAGGAGCTGCTCGACCATCGGCTGATCCGGCGTGCGGTCATCGAAGCCGAGCGGGAGGCGGTGATCGGACTCCGCGACCGGGGTTCGATCAGCGATGAGGCGATGCGACGGGTGGAACGCGACCTGGACCTGGAGGAGATGCGCCTGGAAGCCTGAGCTCGTCGCGGATCAGGCGTAGCTTAGGTCGGAGCCTTCCTCATCTTGGACACTGCGCGCGCAGGTGGGGCAGTACCAGCGCGCTTCCAGCGACGTGCCGCAGGGTCCGTGTCGCAGAGCGTCATGCCCGGACCCTGATGACTCGGGACCGGTGCCACCCCAGGCCGCGAGCAGTCGCAGCACTCCCGCCAGCTCATGGCCGTCGGCTGAGAGACGGTAGTCCATGCGCAGCGGCCGGCGCGAGTACGGCTCCGACAGGATCACGCCGTCGCGTTCCAGGCGGCGCAGCCGATCGGCCAGGATGTTGGGTGCGATGGCGGCCACTGCTCCGGTTAGCTCACCGAAACGACGCGGACCGTCGAGCAGCGCCTCCACGATGAGCAGCGACCAGCGGTCACCGATGCGCGAGAGTGCCGCGTTCAGTGCGCCGATGGCCGGGGCGGTCGGTTCCACGGGGCGCATCGTACCGCGCGGCTTGCACAGAGGGATCCTCCGGGTGTACCTTGCGACTTGCAAGTCACCCATACAGGAGAACCTACCGATGAGCGCGCTCCAGGAGATCCAGTCGACGATCAGTGACCTCGCCCAACGGGTCGCTCCCGCCGTGGTACGCATCGAGGGTGGCTGGCGCGGCGCCTCGGGCGTCGTGGTCGCGTCGGGGCAGGTCATGACCAACGCCCACAACGTGCGCGACCAGGCCGTCGACGTCACCTTCCACGATGGCCGAAGGGCCCCGGGCACTGTGGCGGGGATCGACGCCGACGGTGATCTGGCGGTCATCACGGTCGAGACGGGCGCGGTCGAGCCCATCGAATGGATCTCGGATGACGGCCTCGCTCTGGGCAGGCCCGTCTTCGCCCTCAGCGCGTCAAGCCAGGGCAGCAGGATCACGTTCGGGCTCGTGTCCAGCGTGGCGCGCGCCTTCCGGGGTCCGCGCGGCCGGCGCATCTCAGGCAGCATCGAGCACACCGCACCGATGGCCCGCGGCTCTTCGGGCAGCGCCCTGGTGGACGAGCAGGGACGGCTGGTCGGCCTCAACACGAACCGCGTCGGCGGCGGTTTCTACCTCGCGCTGCCAGCGGACCAGACGCTGCGTTCCAGGGTCCAGCTGCTCGCACAAGGCGGGCCGGCCGAGAGGCCGCATCTGGGCGTGGGAATCGCGCCGGGACAGGCCGCTCGGCGCATGCGTCGCGCTGTGGGCCTGCCGGAGCGTGCCGGCCTTCTCGTGCGTGACGTGGAAGAAGGTTCGGCGGCGGCACGGTCGGGCATCGCCGAGGGCGATCTCCTGGTCTCCGCGGCCGGCCGCCCGCTCGACAGTGTGGATGACCTGTACGACGTACTGCGTGCCATCGACGCTGCCGGGCGGCTGGAGCTGGTCATCGTGCGCGGCAGCGACGAGCGTGTGGTCAGTGTCGACCTGGCGCCCCAGGAGGGCTGAGCTCCCTCAGTCGTCCAGGGTCTCGCGTAGAAGCTCCACGGCACGCTGGAGCTGGTTGTCGGAGGAAGAAGCGAAAGCCTCCGGCGACAGCTCGGACAGGTCGGAGGGCTCGAGCAGCTCTCCGTCCACGGGCAGCTCCACCACCTCGTCGGGCGCGATGCCGCGGTCGAAGATGAGCTCGCCGTCCGGGGTCAGCCAGCGCTCGATGCCGACTCGCACGGCCGAACCGTCGGACAGTTCGATGGTGTTCAGGACCGTGCCGGTGCCGAACGTCTGCTCACCGACAAGGGTGCCGCGCTCGTTGTCGGCGATGGCTCCCGAGACGATCTCGGCCGACGAGGCGGTGCCCATATCGAGGAGCACCACCAGCGGCAGATCGGTGGCCAGGCCGTCAGGCCGCACTTCCACGGGTGCCTCCCCGCCACTCGCGTCGCGGCGCTGATAGACGACGCCTTCGTCGAGGAAATGGCTGGCCACGCCCACGGCCTCGTCGACCAGACCGCCGGGGTTCGAGCGAAGGTCGAGGACGATGGCCTCGGCGCCCCCCGCGATGGCCTCCTCCAAGGCGGTCCGGAGCGCGTCCGCGGCCCCGGACGAGAACTGGATCAGGCGCACATCCGCGATGGACGTTCCCGGCACGAAGCTCCAGCTCACCGGCTCCACCTGGATGCGCTGCCGGACGATGGTGATGTCCTCCGGCTCAGAGGCGCCGCGGTGCAGGACCGTGATGGTGACCGGCGTGCCCGCCAGGCCGCGGACGCGTTCGGCGATGCCCTCAGGCCCCAGCCGCTCGGCGGACACGCCTTCCACGGCCAGGATGATGTCGCCCGAACGAACGCCCGCCTCTTCCGCCGGCGCACCACTGATGACCGACATGACGACCGGGCGGCCCCCACGCTCACCGAGCATCACGCCGATGCCGATGAGCGTACCGCTCAACGAATCCTGCTGTGCCTGGACCTCGTCGGGCGTCAGGAAGACCGTGTGACCGGTATCGCCCAGCGCCTCGACCATGCCGCGGATCGCTCCGTAGGTCAGGTTCGTGTCGTCCAGCGCCTCGCGGTCCACATAGCGCTCCTGGATGACCTGGAGCGCCTCCCAGAAGAGGGCGAAGTCTTCTGGCGCCGCGGGCGGCACCGTAGGCGCGACGGGGGGCGCGCTCGAGGTGGCGGCCGGAGCTGAAGCGGTCGGCTGAGGCGACGCCGGTGCGCTAGCTACCGGCGACCCCGATGCGGACGGAGGCGGTGCGGTCGAAGGCGGTGCGCTAGCTACCGGCGACCCGGTCGCAGGAAGGCTGGGTGATGCCGTGGGAAGCTCGCCGGCCGGCGTCGCCGTGGCTGTCGGCGCTTCGGACGACGGGGTCAGCGACCCGCCCGCCACGGTGGTGGGTTCGGTGCTGCCGCTGGGTCCGGGCATCCCTCCCCCACCGCCGCCCAAGCCCTGGCCCACGAATAGGCCGGTCGCGAAGACGAGGACCAGCACCAGCAGGCCCGCGGATACCAGTCCGGGTCCGGGTCCGCTCGTCCTGGTCGATCGTCGAGGTCCCAGGGTCGTGCTGGCCGTGGTGGTGGTTCCATCGGTGTGCTCCATGGCCCGCATCATCGCCGGACCGCGAGGAAGCCGCTCTCAGACCCAGCTGGGCCGCGCCGTCTAGGTCCCGCGCAGGACGCGGACGGCTTCCGCCAGTTGGTCGAAGCTGTCGCGCGTGCCCGGTTCCAGCGAGCAGATCACATGATCTACGCCAAGCTCGGCCCACTCACCCAGGCCATCGGTGATGGCCGGCACGGAACGCATGTCCATCGCCGCGTCCGCGTCCAGCGGGTCCTGCTGGGTGGCGGAGTCCACGATGCGCAAACCGACAGTGATCGAAAGGGTGGCCGGGTCACGACCGACCTCGTCGCAGGCCGCCAGCAGATCGTCTCGGCGCCTGGGGAAGCGCGTGGGCCGGCCGAACCAGGCCGCATTCCAGGCGTCGGCATGCTCCGCGGTCACGCGCAACATGCGCGGACCGCGAGCGGCGATGAGGATGGGTGGGCCTTCCTCGCGCGGGCCCCGCGGCAGCAGCTCGGCCGCGGTGGCCGAGCTCCAGCGACCCTGGACGTCGACCTGCCCATCGCGGAGCAAGCCCGCGATGATCCCCAGCGCTTCCTCGAAGCGTGAGAAGCGGTGATCGAACCCCAGGCCCAGAGCGTCGAACTCCGGCTCGTGCCAGCCAGTGCCGAGGCCCAGGATGAGGCGTCCCGCACTGACCTCGTCGGCCGTCGCGGCCATCTTGGCCAGCAGGGCCGGGTTGCGGAATGGGGTCGCCAGCACCAGGGTACCCAGCTCCAGCCGCTGGGTGGAGGCGGCCAGCGCGGACAGGATGGTCCAGCACTCCCAGGTGCCGAACGGTCGCTCGCCGGGGAAGCGGTAGAGCACATGGTCGAAGACCCAGACCGAATCGAGGCCACCCGCCTCGGCTCGGTGGGCCAGCTCCCATACCTCCGACCAGGGCTGGATCTCGCCCGTCTCGGGCGTCTGGGCGATGGGCAGGACTACCCCGACCTTCATGCCCAGGCTCCTTTGGGAGCGGTGGTCAGAAGACCTGCGGGCACCAAGGCTTCCGATCCGTATGGAAAAGAGCGTCGAGCCGGGCCCATGCGCCGTCGGTCGCCTCGGTCGTTCGGCCCGCGCGCGCCAGGTCGCCGGCGCTGAAGGCGCCCAGGTAGAGGCAGGCCAGATCGTTGATGTCCAGCGCGATGTCTGCCGGCTCGTCCGTCCGCTCAACGTGCGGCACGTCACCGGTCGTGTCGAGCGCCCAGCGCCCGGCTGTCTGGGGCCGAAAGGAGTCCGCGATCTCCATCACCAGACGATCGCTGGCGGCATAGCTGCGCCCCGAGAGAACTCCGGCGACATCCAGGATGCGCAGCCACAGGGCGTCGCCGACCTTCAGCTCCAGATGTCGCGGCTCGGCCGCGAGCAGCAGCAGCGGATGATCGACAGGCTGAAAGCCAGCGCGGATGGTGGTGATCAGGTCATGTCCGAAACAGAAGCGCCACAAACCCCGGGTCGCGCGTGGCGATGTGGCCATCAGCTCACGCACCTCCAGGGCGCGCTTCTCCCAGTCCCCCGCGGTGCGGTAGATGAGATAGCCCTCGACTTGCCCGCCCACTTCATACAGCAGGAAACGCTTCGGTCCCGCTCCCCGGCGATGGTGTTCCGGATCGTCCAGGACCTCCACGTCCCACCAGGCGCTCGATCGGTCGAAGAAGCCCGGCGTGACGGCACGGATCGCTTCGTAGACGGCGGGGAACTGCTGTGCCGCCATCGCCCGCGTGACCATGCGCGTGGCACCCTCGGGCTCGATGGCCAGCCGGAAGGCCGACCGGGCGCGAGGAACCTCCAGCCGTGCCTCGACGGCGGCCAGCCCGTAACCGAAGCGCTGATAGATGCTGCCCTCCGAAGCCCACAGGATGGCCACCGGCTCGCCGCGCCGTGCGACATCGTCCAGCTGGGCTTGCATCAGCTGGGTCAAAGCACCCTGTCGTCGGTGCGTGGGCAGGATGCCCACAGCCGTGACGCCCGCCGCGCCGATCTCGCCTCCCGGCACCGTCAGGCGATAGGTGAAGGCGCCGCCACCTCCGACGATGACCTCACCGTCCACCGCCGCCAGGATCCTGTCCGGCTCGGCGATGCGCTCGAAGGAGGCGAAGTCGTCGTCGCGTGACTCCCCACCGAAGGCGGTGTAGACGGCCTGCGACCACGCCCGAAGCTCACCGTCGGCCAGCGATCTGATGCGGATGCTCATGCTCTCCTCAGCGCTGTGTCGTCACTGGCCGGCTTCAGGTCCGCGGGGCCCGCGCCGTTGCGCCGATGCCTGGGGTCTCGGCCGACCGGCTAGGCAGGACCTCGGCATCGCGGAACCACCACCAGTAGAGACTCGTGGCGACACTGTAGAGCACGATGATGGTGATGAAGGCGACGGTGTAGCCGCGCTCGAACCCGAGCGTGGCCTGGACCAGGCTGTACCAGGGACCGGCGATGACCCAGCCCACCGACCAGAGCACGCTCATGGCCGCCGCCAGGGTGGCCCGCTCGTCGGGTCGGACCTGCTCCATGGCGAACGCGTTGAGGATGGGGTTGCCCGCGTTCATCAGGGAGTTCCGCACCGCCATCGCGATGATCACCAGCCACAGGATCGGCGAGAAGCCCAGCACCGCCAGGAAGGGCAGGCTGGCGACCTGCACGATGACCACCGAGCGCACCTTGCCGAAGCGTCGCGCCAGCGCCGGCTGGATGAGGATGGCCAGCACCGTGCCGAAGCCGGTCAGGGCGAAGACCCCGTTGATCTCCGAGAGGTCCAGGGCGAACTTGCCGCTGACGTACAGGTTCAGGAATGGGATGACCTGCCCGGCACCCAGGGCGATGAGGAATCCCGGCAGGAGGAGTCGGACGAAGAGCCGACGGTCGGTCACCCGTATGCCCAATCGACCCAGGCGACTAGGCGCGCCCGGCGTGCGAGCTGCCGTCGCGCTGCCTCGGTCGTCACGCAGGCGGGTCATGACCAGCAGCGCGGCGATCAGCAAGGCCGTCTGGAGCAGCAGCACGATGCGGAACACACCCGCCTCTGCGGGACCGATGCCCAGCGCCCCGGCGATGGTCGTGGCCGTCACGCCGCCCAGCACCGCCGCGGCCACCTGGGTGACCTGCATGAGGGCGAATTGGAGCGAGAACAGCTCACTGCGCTGGTCGGACCGACTGTGCTCGGAGAGGAATGGGATCTGCACCACGAACAGGCTCTGCTGCCCCGCCGCGTACATGGCCGCCAGCAGGAAGACCAGCGGCAGCGAGTCCACGCCGGACAACAGGGCGAGGGCGGCGCCCATGAGCCCGATGGCCCCCATCATCACGCGGCGCCGGCCGACGCGATCAGAGATCATGCTGGCCGGAAACGCCGTGAGCGCGCCGGTCAGGGACCCGGCCGCAGCCACCAGCCCGATCGTGGAGCGATCGAAGCCGAGCGCCGCGAGATACAGATTGAAGTCGATCCAGAAGAGGCTGATGGCGGCGCCGGAGAACAGCGTGGCCACGAGGAAGACGCGGGCATCGCGCTCGAACCCGCGGAAACCCTGGACATAGCGACGGAACGCGACCACGCAGACCCTCGGACGGATGGCACCGGCTGGACAGCGCTCGTCGACCGATCACGGATCCGGGCGACGTATTACGGCTGTTCGATGACCATCTTACACCTCGCTGGCCGAGGGAATCTCTCAGGTGGCGACGGGCTGCAGCTCCACCAGCGTGGCCCCGGTGACGTTCACCACGCGCGTCGCGCCCAATCGGTCGAATGGGCTGAGACAGGCTGCCGGGGGCGAGTGCCCGTGGAGCCAGAGCGGTGGGTTGAGGCGGCGCGCCAGCCAGTCGTAGGCCCGGAACCCGCGGTGATATCGATCGGCCGGCACGTCGCCCGTACCGGCCGGTGGCACGTGGCTGATGAGCAGCAGCGGCTCGCCGCCCCGGCCGATGAGCCGGACGGCCAGACGCAGGACCTGCATCCAGGCGCCCAGGTCGTCGCGATCGGCCCGGCCCTCGCGAGCTCCCGGCCAGTTGAAGCCGGCCAGTCGGATGGCGCCCACGCGAACGGGCTTGCCGTCCACCAGCGCGTCCGGCAGCACGTGGCGGTGCTCGGACCAGCCGATCCCACGGTCGTGATTGCCGTGCACGAAGAGGAGTGGCGCCATGAAGGCGTCGCCCAGCATGGCGAGATAGCCCGGATCGAGATCACCGCAGCCCACGACCAGGTCTATGCGGCCCAGCGAGCGGCGGACCTCCGCGAACTCCAAGGCGGGATCGATCTCGTCGGATACCGCCAGCACGCGGAAGGCAGGCGCCTCCGTCCCGCCCCGACCGACCGGCCAGGGCACCTCGAGTCGACGGATCATGCCCCGCCTTCTCCGTCGGCCGCGTCGCGGGTGCGCTTCGTGACGGCGTCGTCCGCCTCCGCATCGTGGAGTGCCTGTCGCTCGGCCGCCAGGCGAGAGGGCTCCACCGACTCGCGCCCCCGCGAAGTGGAGCGGCGGCGGCCCGTACCGGCCGCCCGCAGGTCGCCACTGCCTTCCAGGTAGGGAGCTATCCGTGACGCGGTGGCGGTCGATCCGGGCATGCGCAGATCGGTCACGTTGGCATCGACCGCGACCTGCCCCATCTTCAGACCCGCGCCCACGCGGTTGTGCCCGTCCAGGATCCAGTAGCCATCACCGAATCTGAGCAGGTCCACTGGGGGCAGGGTGTCGAGTCGCTCCAGGGCGTTCTGGATCCTGCGGAAGCGCGCCTCCCAGTCCGCCCCGCGACGTGGCTTGAGTGGCAGGAAGTCGGAACCGCGCTGAGCCGGTCCCTCGACGGCCGTGCCCAGGATGGATTCGATGGGCACGATCTTGAGGCCGACCTCGCGGGGAGCCGCCCGGCGCGCCTCCGGGTGCACGTCATACAGCAGCTTGAGCGGATCCGAGGGATCGCCCCTGCTGGCGTTGCGCTTGCGCGCGCGACCACGCTCGTCCAGCCGTCGCCGGGCGCCCGAGGCGATCTCCTCGACCTCTTGGATGATGGGCCGCGCCACGGAACCCATGGAATCGGCAGCGACCGACGCGGCCGCGGAGGCAGCCGAGCCGACGCTGCCCGCCAGCGAGGCCGCAGCCGAGGCGATCGCACCGCCCACCGCATGCGCTGTCCCCTCGCGGGCATCAGCGTCGGCCGCCGCATCGTCTGACGCGCCGGTCACATCGGCCTGGGGCTCGGCTGTGGCGGCCTCGTCCGTCGTGCCGGCTGAAGCCGTCAAGGGGCGTCGGCGTCCCTTGGTGGGTCGGGTCATCTGACATAGCCTACGCCAGGTCCGTCGTGACACAAGAGCTGGCACGCGGGCGCCGCATGGTGGTCACAGAAGAGGCGCCCGCGGACGGAGACGGGCGCCATGGAGGCAACATGACCACCATCTCGTGTCCCTGGTGCGCGGTCGAGCTCCGGCTCGAGCCTACCCTGCTCGAGGGCAGCGAACTCTGCTGCATCGAGTGCTCCTCCAACTGGCTCCTTAGCGACCTCAGCGAGGAGTTCGCACTGGCGGCTTAGTGAAGCTCACTTAGGCGACCGTCGACCCCTCGGCCATGGCCTCCGCCATGAGGCGAGCGTAGCCGGGCTTGATCACGCCGTTGATCAGCCGCAGGCGGTGGTCGAAAGGCGCGAACGAGCTCTTCATGGCGTTGAGCGTCAGCCACTGCATCTCGTCCAGG
>Ga0136615_10000122_pt1 | contig 31488 bp, 35 predicted proteins | sample AntDrymUQ2882206_2_FD_106647 | JGI IMG/M metagenome (GOLD analysis project Ga0136615, IMG submission 106647) | Polar desert sand microbial communities from Dry Valleys, Antarctica - metaG UQ288 (22.06) | ecosystem: Environmental > Terrestrial > Soil > Desert | place: Antarctica: Dry Valley... | reverse complement strand
GGTGACTCTCTCCCTGCCCGGAACGAACGTCCAGCTCATGCTGGATGCACATGACCCCAGTGCGCCGTCCGGTCCGCTCTTTGTGGTCGACAGTGTGCAGGCGTTTCACGCCAAGCGGCCCTCTGCAATGCACGTCGTCGACGATCCCTCCGAGATCCCTGGGGGATTCATGGCCACCTACCAGGACCCCGGCGGAGCGACCATCTACGTGATGGACCAGGCCACCGACGTCCCGACCGAATAACCTGCGCACCGCAGCGGGCGGGAAGACCTGCCCTCGCCGGGCGGGCAGGTCTCCGGGAGGCCGGGTCCGCGGGGGAGTGGCGGGTGCGTGGGCGGCAGCGGAGTGCCGCACGAGCCCTCAGCAGCGTGGAGATCAAGAACTGCCGGACTTGGGCCGTCCCTGGGCCGTGCTGGGCCGTGGAACGCCACCCAACAACGACAAGCGACGCTGACCGATGGAAGGTGTATCCGCTGGTCAGCGCCGCCTTCGAGGCCTGGATCAGGTAGCCTGCTTGGTCTCCCAGAAGATCTTGTCGATCTGCGCGATGTAGTCCAGCAGCTCCTGGCCCGTCTTCGGGTCGTTGGAGGACTTGGTGCCGCCCTCACCGCCGCCGGCGGCCTTGGTCGCCTTGTTGAACAGCTCGTGCAGCTCGGGGTGCTTCTCGAAGTGCGGAGGCTTGAAGTAGTCGGTCCAGAGCACCCACAGATGATGCTTGACCAGGTCGCTGCGCTCCTCCTTGATCTGCAGCGCACGGTCCCGGAAGACCGGGTCGTCGTTGTCCTGGTACTTCTCCTGGATCGCCTTCACCGACTCGGCCTCGATGCGGGCCTGGGCGGGGTCGTACACGCCGCAGGGGAGGTCGCAGTGCGCGGTTGCCTCCAGGCGCGGCCGGAGAATGCGGGCCAACAGCCCCATGGGTCCTCCCGGACATTGTGATCGTTTAGACGGGTGCCCAGACTACTCTCGGGCGTCCCCACCGGCAGGCTCGAGCACGGAGGTCGGGGTCCACGCCCGGAGGGAGGGCCTGGGTGCGTTGGCGGCGCGTGGCAGTGCGGGGTGAGTCGATGTCGCCCACGCTCGCCGAGGGCGATGTCGTGCTGGTGCGGTTCGGTGCCGAACCGGCTCCTGGCGACGTGGTGCTGGTGCGTTGGGTCGCCCGGTCGGGTCAGCTGTCGGTCAAGCGGGTGGTGCGGTCTCAAGACGCAGGCTGGTGGGTTCTGGGCGACAACCCCGGCGGCAGCACGGACTCGCGCCAGCTCGGTCCGGCCGAGGTGCCTGCGGTGGTCCGCTGGCGGCTCTGGCCGCGGCCGGGCCGGCTGGACCGGCTGGGCCCTGAGCCGGCATGAAAAGACCCGGCCCCCCGCCGAGGCGGGAGAACCGGGTTGGTCTGTCGAGAATACCAAACCGCCGGCTCACCAGCCCTCCGGCTTGCGCAGGCGTCCGACCCGGTCCGGAAGCTGATGGGCGACCAGGTCCGAGGCCTTGAGACGACGCCACCAGTGCCGTCCGACGCCATCGTCGTTTCGACCACGCAGCGTCATCGCCGTGGGGTTCTTCCGCGGGTTGACCGTGCCCAGCGGGGCCCGCAGCCGGGCCTGCTCCAGCGGGAACGCGAGGTCGCTGTCGTTGGACAGGACCACCGCCGCGTCCACCTGGTCGGTGAGCACGTCGATGAGCAGGTGGCTGGCCACGTTGACGTCCGAACCCTTCTCCTCGAACGTCGTGATCGAGGTGCGCAGCTCGGTGCGGCCGTCCGGGCCGAGAACTTCGATCGCCGGCAGCCACCGTGGGAGCTCCGTGCTTCCGGGCGACGGCACCCGGCGCTCGTTGCGGTCCACCAGCACGCCGGACTTCGTGCGCGGGGCGTAGATGCCGCTGACCACCTCGACGATCGAGCTGTGCTGGCGCAGAGCGGCGATGTAGGTCTTCTGGTCGGTCAGCGAGCTGACGTTGCCCTCACGGTCCCGCAGCGCGGTGCAGTACACGATCTTGACAAGTCGCGAGTTCGACCACAGCCGCTGGTCGATGAGGCTGACGGTGAGGCCGGTGAGGTCCAGCCAGCGCCAGCCCGGCGTCCCTCGCCCGCACAGCGCGCGGCCGCCGTAGTAGACGTTGAACGCGTCCACATAGACCCCGACGCGCATTACCACCGGATCATCCCCGGAGCTCCTGGCAGGCCCCCCACCTGGGCAGCAGCCCCGATTCGGCGGCGGCGGCCAGGCTGGGCGCGCCCGCGTCGGCGTCGGAGAGCAGCGGCTCGATGCCGGCCGGCCACGGCAGGCCCAGCGCGGGGTCGAGCGGGTTGACGCCGTGCTCGGCGGTGGGGTCGTAGCCGGTGGAGCAGAGGTAGGACATCACCGTGTCGGGGTTAAGAGCGACGAAGGCGTGGCCGAGCCCTTCGCTGAGGTAGACCGCGCGGCACGACTCAGCGTCGAGCTCCACCGCGTCCCATCGCCCGAAGGTGGGCGAGCCCACCCGCACATCGACCACCACATCCAGCAGCGCACCACGCGGGCAGTAGACGTACTTGGCCTGCCCCGGCGGTACGTCGGCGAAGTGCACGCCGCGGATCACCCCGCGTCGTGACTCACTGTGGTTGACCTGAGCCACCGTCAGCGAGTGGCCGACTGTCTGCGTGAACGCTGTCGCCTGGAACGGAGCGACGAACCGGCCTCGGCGGTCCGGGAAGATCGACGGCTCGAACACCCACGAGCCGGGTATGGTCAGCGCCTTCGACTGCATGAGGGCGAAGGTTAGCCTTGCTGCCAGTGCGGCTTGCCTCCCCCAAGCAGTCGGGTGAACGTGAGCAGCCGGGTGAATCTGGGTGGTGCAAAGCCAACAGAGTTGCCTAATAGTCTCACGCTCCGTAGCCCTCGCGCGCAGCTCCACCAGCGGAAGGCCCAACGCAAAAGCCGCCGGGATCGACACTACGTGACGGTCTCAGGGCATCTGAGCGGATCTTGGGGAACCTCAGTCGGGTGACCGAAGGGGAACGAATCCGTGGATGGGTCGTTTCGTCCTTGGGGTCGTCTTAACCCCGACTTGAGGAGAAGCATGTGAGTCAGCTCGGATCACAGCTCGGCCAGGGCGGAACGATGACTCCCGCCGAGCGCAGGGCCACGCGGCGGGCCGTCAACGAAGGTGTCCTGCATCAGGGCGCAGAGGCGATGTTGGCGCGTCAGCTCGCGGAAGCGGTGCCGTCACGGCGGACACCCAGTCCATACACCCCACAGGTCGCTGCGGCCCAGCTCGCCACCGCGCGGCGCCTGTCCGACCTCGTGTCCACCGTGCCGGTCGGCATCGCCGTGTTCGACGAACAGGGTCGCATCGTGCAGGCCAACGCTGCGCTGTGCAGCCTGCTCGACGAGACGGCGGATCGGCTGCACGGCCGGCTCGCCGCGACGCTGACCGAGGACGGCGCGAGCTGGCCGGAGTGGCTGCGTGCCGTACCGGCCGGGCCGGAGCACGTGTACCGGACCGGGCCGGTCGCCCTGCGGCGGCCGGACGGCGACACCCTGTGGTGCGAGCTGTCCGCCTCGGTCTCGGTGGCCGAGAACGGTGGCCGCTGCTGGTTGGTGGTCTTCACCGACGTCGACCGGCGGCAGCGCGCCACCCAGCTACGGCCGGCCGACGCCCACGACGAGCTGACCAAGCTGCCGAACCGCCTCGCCGCCAGCCAGCTCATCGCGAGCCTGCTGGAGCGTGGGGAGGACCACCAGCTCGCGGTGCTGTACTGCGACCTCGACGACTTCCGGCGGATCAACGACTCGCTGGGCCACGAGCCCGGTGACGAGCTGCTGGTCACGCTTGCCGCCCGGCTGCGGAGCGAGCTTCCCGCGGGATGCACGGCGGCCCGGCTGTCCGGCGGCGAGTTCGTGGTGATCTGCGCCGATACCGACGCGGTCGGCGGCGTCGAGACGCTGGTGACCTTCGTCCGCGACCTGTTCCGCACGACGGTGCCGGTGCGCGGCCAGCAGGTGCGGATCTCCGCCTCGATCGGCGTGGCCGTGACCGTCAGCGGCACCGGTGCGACCGGCCACACGCCGGCCGACCTGCTTCGCTTCGCCGACGCCGCGACCTACGCGGCCAAGCAGGGCGGAGCGGGGCAGGTCCACTACGCCGACGAGGAGATCATCGGCAGCGCGTCGCGTCAGGTGGAGCTGGAGGCCGAGCTTCGTGCCGCGATCGCCAACGACGAGCTCGTGCTGCACTACCAGCCGGTGGTCTCGCCGGACGGCACGATCCGCTCCGCCGAGGCGCTGGTCCGCTGGCCCCACCCCGAGCGCGGGCTGCTCAACCCCGCGGACTTCCTCGGGGTGGCCGCTCGGGGTGACCTGCTCTCCGACCTGGACCGGTGGGTGCTGCGCACCGCCACCAAGGAAGCGGCGGGCTGGCCACGACACCAGGGCCACGACGTCGCGGTCGCGGTGAACCTCGCCGGCCTGCTGCCCGGCCACCCCGGTTTCCTGCCCACGGTGGCCGCGGCAGTGACCGAGAGCGGGCTGTGCTGGGACCGGTTGGTGCTCGAGCTCGTGGAGACCAGCCTGGTCTCGCTGCCGCAGAACACGCTGGCGGTGATGGCCGAGCTGACCAACCGCGGCGTCCGGTTCGCCGTGGACGACTTCGGCACCGGGTACTCGTCGCTGGCGCGGCTGCGCGACCTGCCCGCGCAGATCGTGAAGGTCGACCGGGCGTTCGTGACCAGGGTGGCCAGCGATCCGGCCGACTACGCGGTGGCCCGTGCGGTCGTGCAGATGGCCCGTGCGCTGGGCCGTAGCTGCGTGGCGGAAGGCGTCGAGACGGCCGACCAGTTCCACATCCTGCACTCGATCGGCGTCGACGCCCACCAGGGTTGGCTGCTGGCGAAGGCGATGGAGCCGGCCCTGCTGCGCACGCTGCTCAGCGGCGGCCCGCTGCCCACGCCGCTCAACCCGCGCGCCGACTAGTCAACGGCGGGTTCGGCAGGCTGGGTAACAGGCTGGTCGCAGGCTGCGCGCTGTCGACCCGCACGGGTTAGCCTGTGGCCCCGCGATGGCCGGCAAGGGGTCGTCGGTAACACGGAGGGCGCCCGGGTGATCGAGTTCCGGGACGTGACCAAGCGGTTTGCCGACGGCACGGTCGCCGTCGACCACCTGAACCTGGTGGCCGACGCCGGCAAGATCACCGTCTTCGTCGGGCCATCGGGCTGCGGCAAGACGACGTCGCTGCGGATGGTCAACCGCATGATCGATCCAACGTCGGGGACGATCATCGTCAACGACACGGACGTGATGAAGACCAACCCGGCGAAGCTGCGCCGCGGCATCGGTTACGTGATCCAGCAGGCGGGGCTCTTCCCGCACCGCACGGTGCTGGACAACATCGCCACGGTGCCGCTGCTGCTCGGGTGGCCCAAGGCCAAGGCGCGCGCGCGGGCGGCGGAGCTGATGGAGCTGGTCGGGCTCTCTGCGGAGATGGCCCGCCGCTACCCCGCGCAGCTGTCTGGGGGGCAGCAGCAGCGCGTGGGGGTGGCTCGCGCGCTGGCCGCCGACCCGCCGGTGCTTCTGATGGACGAGCCGTTCAGCGCGGTCGACCCCGTCGTGCGGGCGAACCTGCAGGACGAGCTGCTGCGGCTGCAGTCCGAGCTCGGCAAGACGATCTTGTTCGTCACCCACGACATCGACGAGGCGATCAAGCTGGGGGACAAGGTCGCGGTGCTGCGAACCGGCGGCATCCTCGCCCAGTACGACGAGCCGGGCACCCTGCTGGCTCACCCGGCCGACGAGTTCGTCGAGGGGTTCGTCGGGCGCGACCGCGGCTACCGCGGGCTTGGCTTCCTGTCCGCCGACGGGCTCCCGATCGGCGAGCTGGCGACCGTTCCGCTCGGCACGCCCTCGGCGACCGCCCGGGAGATCATCGGCGACGGCTGGGCCATCGTGGTGGACACCGACCAGCGTCCGCAGGGCTGGGTCCGGGTGGGTCAACTGGCTGACGGCCCGGTGACCGCGGACTCGCTGACCGCGGGCGGCTCGCTGTACGACACCGAGGCAGGCTCGCTCCGCGGTGCCCTGGACGCGGCCTTGAGCTCGCCGTCCGGGCTGGGGGTCGCCGTCGACGCCGACGGTGCGGTGATCGGTTCGGTCAGCGCGGAGGACGTTCTCGCGGTGCTCGACGATGCTCGGCAGGCGGAGATCGGCGTCTCGTGAGCTGGCTGCAACGCAACCTGGACTTCGTCCTGGGGCTGATGCGCGAGCATCTGGCGCTCGCGCTCATCCCGGTGCTGCTCGGGCTGGTGATCTCGATCCCGCTCGGCTGGGTGGCCAGCAGGAACCGCTACTCCCGCGCCGCCCTGATCACCATCACCGGCGTGCTCTACACGATCCCGTCCCTGGCGCTGATCGTCATCCTGCCGGTACTGCTCGGCACCCAGATCCTGGACCCGATCAACGTCGTCGTCGCACTGACGATCTACACGGTGGCGCTGCTGGTCCGCTCGGTCGCCGATGCGCTCGCGGCCGTGCCGAAGGCCTCGGTGGCCGCCGCGACCGCGATGGGATACCGGCCGTTGCGCCGCTTCCTTGCCGTCGAGCTGCCGCTGTCGGTGCCGGTGGTGGTGGCCGGGCTGCGGGTCGCCGCGGTGTCCAACACGAGCCTCGTGACGGTCGGCGCCCTGGTCGGCGTCGGTGGGCTGGGCCAGCTGTTCACCGAAGGCTTCCAGCGCGACATCCCGCCCGAGATCATCACCGGGATCGTGCTGGTGATGGTGCTGGCCTTGCTGATCGACGGGTTGTTGCTGCTCGTCGGACGCGTGCTGACGCCGTGGGACCGGGTCGGCACCGGAGCGGGTAGGACGTCCTGAACGGCATGATCGACTGGCTTAGAGATCCGGCGCACTGGTCGGGCAGCAATGGCATCCCGATCCGGCTCGTCGAGCACCTCGGCTACACCGGGCTGGCGTTGCTCATCGCGCTGGTCATCGCGGTTCCGCTGGGGCTGGTCATCGGCCACACCGGTCGCGGCGGCTTCCTCGTCGTCAGCCTCGCCAACAGCCTGCGAGCTCTGCCGACGCTCGGCCTGCTGGTGCTGCTCGTGCTGCTGCTGGGCATCGGGCTCGGCGCGCCGCTGATCGCGCTGATCGTGCTGGCGGTGCCGCCCATCCTCGCCGGCAGCTACGCCGGCGTCCGCGCCGTCGACCCGGCCGTGGTGGACGCCGCGCGTGGGGTGGGCATGCGGGGCAGTGACGTACTGCTGCGGGTGGAGCTGCCCAACGCACTGCCGCTGATCCTCGGCGGCGTGCGCAGCGCGGCCCTACAAGTGATCTCGACGGCCACCGTCGCCGCGTTCGTCGCGCTCGGCGGGCTCGGCCGCTACATCATCGATGGCCTCGCGGTGCGGGACTACCCGCAGATGGCCGCCGGTTCGCTGCTGGTTGCGCTGCTGGCGATCATCGCCGACCTCGGCCTTGCCGGCCTGCAGCGTGCCCTCGTGTCGCCTGGGCTGCGCACGATCGCCAAGTTGCGCCCCTCCATCGTCCGCCCGGCGGTCACCTGACCCCCCGGTCTTGCCCCCACCCAGAGGAGAAAGTCGATGAAACGAAGCATCGTCGGGCTGTGGCTCGCACTGGCGGCCGCACTCATGCTTGCGCTGACCGGTTGCGGCAGCTCCGACCCGTTGTCCGGCGGCGGGTCGAGCGGCAGCAACACCGGGCCCATCAAGATCGGCGCGGCCAACTTCCCCGAGAACGTGGTGCTCTCCCAGATCTACGGCCAGGCCCTGCAGGCCAAGGGCATCACGGTGGAGATCAAGGCACCCATCGCCAGCCGCGAGGCGTACTTCCCCGGGCTCAAGGACGGTTCGCTCGACCTGGTCCCCGAGTACACCGGCGTCCTGCTGCAGTACCTCAAGAAGGACGCGACGCAGACGAGCTCCGAGGAGGTCTACACCGCGCTGAAGGGCGTCGTTCCCGCGCCGCTGACCGTGCTGGACAAGTCCGCGGCCGAGGACAAGGACGCGATCGTCGTCACCAAGGCGACCGCCGACAAGTACCAGGCCAAGTCCATCGCCGACCTCGCCCCGAAGTGCGGCGAGATCGTCTTCGGTGGGCCGCCGGAGTTCCAGACCCGTGCCGACGGCACCCCGGGGCTGACCAAGAACTACAACTGCACCTTCAAGGAGTACAAGGCGCTCGACGTGGGCGGCCCGCTGACGGTCAAGGCACTCGAGGACGGGACCGTGCAGGCCGGTGATCTCTTCACCACCGACCCCACGATCACGGCCAAGGGCTTCGTCGTCCTCGAGGACCCGAAGAGCAACTTCGCCGCGCAGAACGTCGTGCCGCTGATCAACTCGAACAAGGCGACCGACGCCGTCAAGCAGGTGCTCAACGCCATCTCGGCCAAGCTCGACACCAAGGCACTGCTCGATCTCAACGGCAAGCTGGGTGCGGCCGACAAGCCAAGCCCTGCGGTCGTCGCGAAGGAGTGGTTGCAGGCCAACGGTCTGCTGTAATCCGCGTCGGTCCAGCGCGCGCCGCTCACCCTGGGAGTCACCATGCGGGGGGAGCGGCACGCTGGACCGATGCCCTAGTCTGATCTCTTGCGCGGCGACAGTGTGGTCTCCACTTGGGCTTGTAACGGTGTACTCCCAGTGACAGGCTGCCTGCGTCGAGCGCACGAGCCGTCCGACCCCAGGGGGTCCCCTGTTGGCAGAGCTTGAGCCACGTAATTTTCTGCAGCCGTGTCTGCTGTTGCTCCTTCGTGAGCGGCCGGACCACGGCTACGAGCTGGCAGCTCGTCTCAAACCGATGCACGACGGCGACGGTGACGCCGGCGGCGTGTACCGCGCGTTGCGCGGGCTGGAACGCAATGGCATGGTCCGCTCGGAATGGGAGACCTCGGATGTCGGACCGGCCCGTCGGACGTATCATGTGACTCCTGCGGGGATCGAGAATCTGGCCCAGCAGGCCCGCGACCTGCAGTCGACGCACCAGGCTCTGCATGTGTTCCTGGAGCGCTTCGCCAGGCTCGTCGCAGCCGAGGACCGGAGTCAGGAAAGGAACGGCGATGATCGCGGACTTAACGGCCGCGGACACGGCGGAGGTATTCGCACGCCGCAGCGCACCAACGGACGCCCTCGCCACTGACGCCCAGACCGTCGCCCGCGCCTGCCACGCGATGGCCCAGCGGTTTCACCGCGGGGGCCGGCTGCTGGCGTTCGGCGCCGGATCCGCCGCCGCGGACGCCGCGCACGTGGTGGTGGAGTTCGTGCACCCGGTGATCATGGGCAAGCGGGCGCTGCCTGCCGTCAACCTCGCGGGCGACCCGGCCGCGATGTCCGCCCTCACCGAGCGGCACGGCACCGACGAGTCCTTCGCCGCCCAGGTCTACCTGCAGGGTCAGCCCGCCGACATCGCGCTCGGCTTCTCGGTCGACGGCCGCAACGCCGCCGTTCACAGGGGCCTTGAGCAGGCGAGGGACACCGGCCTGCTGACGGTGGCGCTGCTCGGCGGCCACGGTGGGAAGATCGCCGAGATGCCCGGGCTGGACCACGCGATCACCGTTCACTCCGACGACCCGCTGGTCGTCCGCGAGATGCACGTGACGGCCTATCACGTGCTGTGGGAGCTGGTGCACGTGTTCCTCGATCATCCAGGAGTTCTGACGTGAGCGAACTACCCGTTGTGAACGCGGCGCACTGCGAGGGCGACGTCTGCATCACCTGCGGCGACGTCGCCGTCCCGGTCCGGATCACCGAGCTGCTCGGCGACGGGCTGGCCATGGTCGACACCGGGGTCAGCTCGGAGGAGGTCAGCATCGCGCTGGTCACCGCCGGCATCGGCGACGTGGTGCTCGTGCACGCCAAGGAAGCGATCGCGGTGGTTACGGAGCCTGTCGAGTCATGACGTTGGAGTCGCTCTACCCGTTCCTGCACGCTGGCAAGGCCGACGTCAACGGTGTCCTGTCCGACGTCGCACGCTCCACCAGGGACAAGCTGACCGAGATCGCCAAGCTGCGTGACGAGGTACTCGCCGCCGACGGCGAGCGGATCGCGGTGTGCGCGACGGCGGTGGCCCAGCGCTTCGCCCGCGGCGGCCGCATGATCACCTTCGGCAACGGCGGCAGCAGCACCGACGCCGAGGCGCCGGCCACCCTGTTCTGCGCGCCGCGCAGCGCCGATCGCCCGCTGCCGGCGATGTCGCTGACCAGCGACGTCGCCACGTTGACCGCGCTGGCCAACGACGTCGGCTTCGAGCTGGTGTTCGCACGGCCGATCGCGGCGGCCGGCCGGGAGTGCGACATCGCGGTCGGGCTGTCCACCAGCGGCGGCTCGGCCAACGTGCTGCGCGGCTTCGCGCAAGCACACGACAAGGGCATGCTGACCGTCGGCTTCGCCGGCTACTCCGGCGGCGCGATGGCCGAGGCAGCGGAGCGCGGCGAGATCGACTTCCTGTTCGTCATGCCGTCGGCGTCGGTGCACCGGATCCAGGAAGCGCAGACCACGACGTACCACGTGTTGGCCGAGCTCACCCAGCGCGCTCTGCAATGAGCGCGCCCGCGCGGGTCCGTTCGCGGATCCGGGTGACCGGGATCGTGCAGGGTGTCGGCTTCCGGCCGTTCGTCCACGGGCTGGCCGGCGAGCTGGGCGTCGTCGGGTTCGTCGGCAACGACGAGGCCGGCGTGATCATCGAGGCCGAGGGTGATCCGGCGGCGCTGGAGAAGTTCGTCGACGCGCTGCGCTCCAGGGCGCCGGCGCTGGCCGCCGTCGAGGAGGTCAGTGCGGTCCCGATACCGGTAGGCGGCGACACGGCGTTCACCATCGCGGCCAGCGAGTCACACGGCCCACGCTCGACGTTGATCTCCGCGGACAGCGCGACCTGCGACGACTGCCTGCGCGAGCTGCACGACCCCGCCGACCGGCGCTACCGCTACCCGTTCATCAACTGCACCAACTGCGGCCCGCGCTTCACGATCGTCACCGACGTCCCCTACGACCGGCCGTCCACCACGATGGCCGGGTTCGCCCTCTGCGCGGCGTGTACGGCCGAGTACCACGACCCGACCGACCGGCGCTTCCACGCCCAGCCGGTGTGCTGCTCGCAGTGCGGGCCGACGCTGCGCCTGATCGACACTGCGGGGCAGCCGGTGGGCGAGAGCGGGGACCCCATCCGCGACGCCGCTACCTGGCTCTCAGCGGGCGCGGTGCTCGCCGTCAAGGGGCTCGGCGGCTTCCACCTCGCGGCCCGGGCAGACCACGAGCAGGCAGTGGCTGCACTGCGCGGCCGCAAGCACCGCGAGGACAAGCCGTTCGCCGTGCTCGCGCCAGATCTGGCGGCGGTTCACGAGCTGTGTGAGCTCGACGAGGCCGAGCTCGTCGAGCTGACCTCGCGGCGCCGGCCCATCGTGCTGCTGCACCGGCGGCCCGATGCCCGGCTCGCGCCGCAGGTCGCGCCAGGCAACCGCTCCCTCGGCGTGATGCTGCCCTACACGCCGCTGCACCACCTGCTCGTCGACGCCGTCGGAGCGCCGATCGTGCTCACCAGCGGCAACATCTCCGACGAGCCGATCGTCTACCACGACGCCGACGCCGCAACCCGGCTGCGGCCGATCGCCGACGGGTTCCTCACCCACGACCGACCGATCCACATCCGGGCCGACGACTCGGTGCTGCGGGTGGTCGGCGGCCGCCCGATGCCGCTGCGGCGCTCACGCGGCTACGCCCCCGAACCACTGCCACTGGCCTGGCCGGCGCCACGGCAGGTACTGGGCTGCGGCGCGGAGCTGAAGAGCACGTTCTGCCTGGCCAAGGGCCGGCACGCGTTCCTGTCGCACCACATCGGCGACCTGGAGAACTACGAGACGCTGCGCTCGTTCACTGAGGGCATCGAGCACTTCAAGCGGCTGTTCGACATCGCCCCGGAGCTGGTGGTGCACGACCTGCATCCCGAGTACCTGTCCACCAAGTACGCCCTTGACCTCGTCGATGGGGATGTCGAGGGCGTCGAGCTGCTCGGCGTCCAGCACCACCACGCCCACATCGCCTCCTGCCTCGCCGACAACGGCGAGGAAGGGCCGGTGGTCGGCATCGCCTGCGACGGCACCGGGTACGGCGGCGACGGCACGCTGTGGGGTGGCGAGGTCATGGTGGCGTCGCTGGTGGATTACCGGCGGATGTTCCACCTCGAACCGGTGCCCCTGCCCGGCGGCGAGAGCGCCATCAAGGAGCCGTGGCGGATGGCGGCGTCGTGGCTGCGGGTGGCCTACGACGGCGCGCCGCCGGATGACCTGGAGATCATCGCGCGGAACGGGGTGCGGTGGACCCATGTGCTGCGGCTGTTGGACTCGGAGCTCGACACCCCGATGACCAGCAGCGTCGGCCGGCTGTTCGACGCGGTGGCCGCGTTGATCGGCATCCGCGACGCGGTCAACTACGAGGGCCAGGCCGCGATCGAGCTGGAACAGCGGGTGCAGCTCGACGAGCCGGCCGGCTACCCGGCTCGGTTGGAAGGCGAGCTGATCCGCGGCGGCGACCTCATTCGCGCGGTGGTGGAGGACGTCCGGGCCGAGGTCGACCCGGGCACGATCGCGGCGCGCTTCCACAATGGCGTGGTCGACGTGCTGGCGCGGGCAGCGCAAGCCGCCTGCGCCGAGACCGGGCTGTCCACGGTGGCGCTGTCCGGCGGGGTGTTCCAGAACGTCGTGCTGCTGCAGCGGGTGTCTGCCGCGCTCTCGAGCGCAGGCCTGCGGGTGCTCACGCACAGCCGGGTCCCACCCAACGACGCCGGCATCAGCCTCGGCCAGGTCGCCGTGGCCGCCGCCCGCGACCGCGCCACCCACTAACCCGCCCGCCTCCGCCCGCCACTTATGTGGCTTAACTTGCTCCCAGCGGATGTTCTGTCACGTAAGTGACAGGAAACGGGATCAGTGCCAGTGCGGCCACGGGTCGTCGGCTTCCCAGCGGCAACGGTCGACGCCGCCGGTCATCGACTCCAGCTCTGCGAGCATGTCCTTGAAGAACGCCTCCCGCTTCTCGGCGTCCGCGGCGGGCCATTGCCCCGAGTAGTACATCCACGCGTCGGGCATCGACTCGGCATGATCCATCGTGCCGTCGCTGCGCCGCCAGGTGTAGTCCTCGCCGCGGCGTTCGAGGTAGACCATCTCACCGGGCTCGGGTGGATCTTTCAGGATCTCGGCCTGTACTTGGTCCCACTTCACAGCCAGCTCAGCTCCTCGTTGCGTGCACGTCAGCGCCGCCGCTGACCGAATGTCGACAGTGCTCCGCCACCACGGTTGGGCGCAACGGCCCCGAGCCGGCCGGCCCGGGGCCCGTCGTGCTCGCGCGGCTGGTAGCAGTCGGCCAGCAGGCCTTCCACGTCACCGCCGGCGTTGGTTGCGATGCAGGGCTGACGGAACTCGCACGGCCCGCAGTGCGCCGGTGCGGGGTTCGGGTAGATCAGGACGTCGGGGTCGATCATGTCGAGGACCTGTGCGGACAGCCGCTGGCCGAAGGAGGAGATCTCCTCCCTGCTGCGCGGTACCTGGATCCGCCGGAAGTGCTCGCTGCGCTGCACCCGCAGCTCGTACACCGGCGGGGTGGGTATGGCAGAGCTGTCCAACACCGCCTCCTGCGCTGGCGCCCACGGCCGGATGTAGGTGTCGGTCTGCGATACCGACCCACGCGGCCCAGACGGCGGAGCGACCGCCTCGGGGGTGCCCACCCGCAGCTCGTTGTAGATCGTGCCCTCGATGCGCATCCCGCCGTACTCGCGCTGCCACACCCAGCACCACGCCAGGCAGCGGTCGTCGAGAGCCACGGTGTCCACGTCCGGCCACGCCCCGTGCACGAGCCGGTGCTCCATGATCCAGTAGTTGTTGTGCTCGTCGATGACGAGTCCGTGGACCCGGTCCCGGAAGCGCACCGTGCGCCCGTCCGGCGACACGATGTCTCGGCCGGGCGCGCGGTGGTCGGGCACCGTCGTGTCCGCCTCCACCACGACACCAACCGGTGAGAAGGCGTCCGCGGTCGGCGCCCAGCCGATGTATGCCTCCAGCATCGCCGTGGCCTCCCGGTGCCGCTGGGCCGTCAGCTCGGCCTGCCCAGGCGGGAGGGAGGCCAGCCCGTGCGCGGTGAGGTACTCGGCCTGCTGGTCGCGTAGCGAGTCCTCCAGGGCCTTGCGCACCAGCGGCAGCACGATGGCCGGCTGCCAGTCCCACATGCCGGGGAAGTAGTACACGGCCAGGGCTTCGAGCAGCGTCCGCTGCAGGTCCACCGCCGCGCTGGGGAGAGCCGGTTCGAGGCTGCGCCGCTCCCGTGAGCCGAAGTTCCACGCCCGCCGACAACGCAGGAACGACGCTCGTTCCTCGGCTCGGATCACGTAGTGCAGAGCCATGGTCTCAGCCCCAGGGTCGAGCGCCCGTCAGCGCACCTCGTCGAGCTGGGTGACAGCCGCCAGCCGCTCACGCAGCCAGGAGTACCAGGCGTCCATCCCGTCGCCCTTGGTTGCCGAGATCTCGAGCACCTCGACGTTCGGGTTGGCCCGCCGGGCGTAGTCGATACACCGCGCGACGTCGAAGTCGACGTAGGGCAGCAGGTCGACCTTGTTGACCAGCATCAGGTCCGCCGTGCGGAACATGTGCGGGTACTTCAGCGGCTTGTCCGCGCCCTCGGTCACCGACATGATCACCACGCGGCCGGACTCGCCGATGTCGAACAACGCGGGGCAGACCAGGTTGCCGACGTTCTCCACGAACACGACCGACTTCTCCGCCGGGTCCAGCGTCCGCAGGCCGTTCTCCACCATCTCCGCGTCGAGGTGGCAGCCGGCGCCGGTGTTGATCTGGACCACGCGCGCGCCGGTGGAGGCGATCCGGTCGGCGTCCAGCAGCGTCTCCTGGTCGCCTTCGAGCACCGAGATCGGCAGCTCACCGGCCAGGTCGCGCACCGTGCGCTCCAGCAGCGTGGTCTTGCCCGAGCCGGGGGAGCTCATCAGGTTCAGCGCGAGGATGCCCTGGCCGGCCAGCCAGTCGCGGTTGCGCTGGGCCAGCCCGTCGTTCTTGGCCAGCACGTCCTGTTCGAGCTGCACGATCTTCGGGTCGGCCGCCGGCAGGTGGCTGTGCCCGTGCTCATGCCCGTGGTCGTGTCCGGCATGATCGTGGCTGTGGCCGTCGTCGTGGCTGTGGCCATGCCCATGCCCATGACCGTGTGCCTCCGCCGCGGGGTCGATGACGCGCACCCCGGCGGGGTCGGAGCAACCGCAGGTCGCGCACATGCTCAGGCCACCTCCACCTCTCTGATCCGCAGCTCCTGGCCACCCAGCAGCTCGATGTCCGCACTGTCGCATGCGCTGCACAGCGGCAGCGGGTCGCTGGTCTCGAACTCGGTCCCGCAGTCGCGGCAACGGCCCTTGCCCGACGGCTCCACGATCTCCAGCTTGGCACCTTCGAGCGTGGTGCCGGCGGTAGCCATCTCGAAGCAGAAGTGCACGGCATCCGGCACGATCCCGGACAGCTTTCCGATCTCGACCTTCACCCGCTTGATGGGGGCGTCGCGCATCCGCTCGACCACCGTGGACACGATGCTCTGAGTGATCGACAGCTCGTGCACCCCGAACCAGCCCCCGTGCGGCCCGGTCAGCAGATCCGGGGGAGCGGGTCGCCGACCAGCATGTCGACGATCCGGGTACCCCCGAACGAGGTGCGCAGCAGGACGAGCCCGGGCGGGTCGTCCTTGAGCTCGCCGATCACCGCGGCCTTCTCGCCGAGCGGGCGGGAGCGCAGGGCGGCCAGCGCCGCGTCGGCGTGAGCCGGGTCGACGATCGTCACCAGGCGGCCCTCGCAGGCCACGTAGAGCGGGTCGATCCCGAGCAGCTCCGACGCACCGGTGACGACCTCCTGCACCGGCACCGACGCCTCGTCGACGATGACCGCAACCTGCGAGGCCACCGCGACCTCGTTGAGGATGGTGGCCACGCCGCCGCGGGTGGCATCGCGCAGCAGCCGCACGCCGTCGGGGACGGCGTCGAGCAGGTCGGCGACCAGCTCGTGCAGCGGCGCGGTATCGGAGACCACGTCGGCTTCGATGTCCAGCTCGCCGCGAGCCAGCATCACCGTGACGCCGTGGTCGCCGATCTCACCGGAGACGATGATCTTGTCGCCTGGCTTGGCCGTCGCCGCGGAGAGCAGCCCCGGCCGCTCCAGGACACCCACACCGGCGGTGTTGATGTAGCAGCCGTCGCACTTGCCGCGTTCGACGACCTTGGTGTCGCCGGTGACGATCTGCACCCCGGCCGCCGTGGCGGCCTTGGCCATCGAGTCGACGATCCGTTGCAGGTCGGCGACCGGGAAGCCCTCTTCCAGGATGAACCCCGTGGAGAGGTACAGCGGCCGCGCCCCGCACATGGCCAGGTCGTTCACGGTGCCGTTGACCGCGAGGTCGCCGATGTCGCCACCAGGGAAGAACAGCGGGTGCACGACATAGGAGTCGGTGGTGAAGGCGAGGCGTACCCCGCCGGCGCCCGATTCATCGGCCCCGCCGATGGTGACGCTCGCGCCGTCCTCCATCGCCTCGAGCACCGGGTTGCGGAACGCGTCGAGGAACACGGCGTCGATCAGGGTGTGAGTCGCCTTCCCGCCCGCGCCGTGCGAGAGCGTGATCCGCTCCTCCTTGACCCGCGACTTCTTGCGGCGGGCCTTCTCGATGCGCGCGAGAACCTGCTCCTCACGGGTCAGGTGTTCGGCACCGGCGTGATCGGCGACCGCCTGCTCGGCCCAGTTGGCCTTTGTAGGCGTGTCGCTAGGCGTGCTCACGAATGGGTCGCCTCCTTGACCCGCTCACGGCTGAACCGGCCGAAGTTGTAGTAGGCCGCGCAGGCGCCCTCCGAGGACACCATGCAGGTTCCGATGGGGGTCTCCGGCGTGCATGCGGTGCCGAACACCTTGCACTCCCACGGCTTGAGGACGCCCTTGAGCACCTCGCCGCACTGGCATGCCTTCGGGTCCGCGACCCGCACACCGGGAACGTTGAAGATCTTCTCGGCGTCGAAGGACGCGTACTTCTCGCGCACCTGCAGCGCCGAGTGCGAGATGAAGCCCAGCCCGCGCCACTCGAAGTACGGCCGGAGCTCCATGACCTCGCCGATGACCTCCAGCGCCTTGGGGTTGCCGTCCCACGGCACCACCCGGCTGTACTGGTTCTCGACCTCGCAGCGGCCTTCCTTGAGCTGCAGGAGCAGCTGGTAGACCGACTGCAGGATGTCCAGCGGCTCGAAGCCGGCGCAGACCAGCGGCTTGCCCTCCTGGGCGGAGATGAAGTCGTAGGGCTTGCAGCCGATCACCGTCGAGACGTGCCCCGGCCCGATGAACCCGTCCAGCCGCAGGTCGGGGGAGTCCAGGATCGCCTTGATCGCCGGGATGATCGTGACGTGGTTGCAGAAGATGGAGAAGTTGTCGAGCTTCTCCTGCGCCGCCCGCAGCACCGTCATCGCCGTGGACGGCGCGGTGGTCTCGAAGCCGATCGCCATGAAGACGACCTGCTTGTCGGGGTTGTTGCGGGCGATCTTGAGGGAGTCCAGCGGCGAGTACACCATCCGGATGTCGGTACCCGCGGCCTTGGAGTCGAAGAACGAGCCACGCCCGCCGGGCACCCTCATCATGTCCCCGAAGGAGGTCATGATGACGTCCGGATGCTCGGCGATGGCGATGGCGTCGTCCACCCGGCCCATGGGGATCACGCAGACCGGACAGCCAGGCCCGTGAACCAGGCTCACCGTCTCGGGCAGGTAGTCCTCAAGGCCGTGCTTGTAGATGGTGTGCGTGTGTCCACCGCACACCTCCATGAACTTGTACTGCCGCCCCGGCTCGCACAGCCCGGCGATCTTCGTCGCCAGCGCGCGGGCAGTGGCAGCGTCGCGGAACTCGTCAACGAAACGCATGCTCACATCGTCCTTCGTGTATCTAGGTGATGTCTGACGTGGCCAGCGCCTCGAGTTCGTCGGTATAGGCGTCGCCAACCCCGTGTAGCCAGTCCAGGGCGGCTTGTGCTTCACGCTCATCGATCTTGGACAATGCGAAGCCGACGTGGATGAGGATCCAGTCGCCGGGCGCCAGCTTCTCCTCGTGCAACAACCCGATGTTCACCGCGCGCCGGACGCCGGCGACACTGACCATGGCCAGGTCACGGCCGTCGTCGAGCAGCTCTACAACTTCGCCAGGGATACCGAGACACATGGCGTCCCTCCTCTCAGTTCTCTGTCCGCTTGATCGACCAAAAAGTTCGGGACTACGCAGCGCGCAGACCGCTCCCGCCTTCACGAACCGGCTGGAGGACCTGACCAACCGCGCCGCGAGCCATCTCGGTCGCACCGAGGACGGTGGCCTTGAACTCCTCGGAAGCCAGAACCTTCTTGCCAGCATCGATGAGTGTATTGAAACCGTCCTCACCGGCCTGCGTACCCATCCAGTAACCGGCCAGGAAAGCACCCAGCAGAAACATCGCGATCATCTCCCGTTCGTCGTCATCAGTCTGGAGTTGCGACAACCTTCAGCCGTACGTCGACCTCGGGATAGACGCGCAACCCCAGCACCTTCGGCGGTTCGAGGCCGTACTCCCGAATATCGAGGGTCAGCTCTCCGTCCACCTTCATGACACCGTCCGGGCCGACGGCTATCGCCGCTTCGCCGGACACTTCCTGGGTAATGCCGTGCAGGCTGAGCTTGCCGCGGACGCCGTAGCGGCCGTTGCCGAGCTCGCTCAGCTCGTCGATGTCGGCCCGCACAGTCGGGTAGCGGCGCGGATCGAGCCGCCGCTGGATCTCCCGGTTCACCAGTGGGTTGTCTGCCCGCAGCGACGTGACCTCCAGCTCGAGGTGCGCACTTGCGGGCCGCGACACGTCGACGGCACCGTCATTCACAACAGCCTCGACCCAACCGGAGAGCGGTTTGCCCTCACCGTGGATCGGGTGCACGCTCGAGTTGGCCACAGCGGTCAGCTCGGAGCGCCCCGGGGTGATTGTGAAGCGGGTCATCGACGCGCCTGCGTCACATCTCGCGAATTTCCAGGTACTTCGCGATGTCCGGCAGGGAGGTCAGCACCAGAGCCGCTGCCGCCACCAGCGCTGCGCCGAACAGTAACTTCATCATGGTCGCTTCCTTTCTCGTTCAGCAAGTCGCTGACGATCTCGGTCACCTTCTCGACCGCGATATCAACCGCGGCCGCGACGGGTGGGCTCAGGCCCATCCCCTCGTCCAGGTTGGCTGGCTCACAGCCGACTACGACGGCCCGGCCGACCGGGTCCTCCGCGCCGACGCCGATGGCCAGGTCTTTCAGCAGCGTCAGCACGGCGTCAGGCGCCATGCCATGGGCGTCCATCAGGTGCTCACCGGTGTTGCCGAACGCGCCGGGCGCGTTCAGGTCGTGCTCGACGACGAACACGGTGCCGGGTGGGCCGCCCTGGCTGGCAGCGTCGACGAGCACTAGCGCGCGGTAGCCGTCGAGGAGCTGGTAGGCCAGGTGCACGCCGCGGATGCCGATGTCGACAAGCTCCACCTCGGGGGGAAAGCCGCCACGCTCGGTCAGCCGCTGCACGACCTCGACGCCGAAGCCGTCGTCGGACAGGAACACGTTGCCGACGCCGGCGACCAGCACCTTGTTGTGCTGGACGTCGGCGTGCTGCGTGTCCTGGGTCATTGAGCCACCTGCAGCTCGGTGGGAGCGAAGTAGCGGTAGCGGCCGTGGGCGAGCTGCATGTCCACGCCGGGGTCGTCGTTGAGCGAGACCGCCACGTGCACCCCGCCGTCGACGTCGTGCACGACGGCCTGCACGGTCGCGACCATGCCGCGCAGGAACTCGTCCTGGGCGTCGCTGCGCGGACCCGGCTGGAGCAGCACCTGGCTGCCCTTGGCCACCTCAGCGCCGTCGATCAGCACGTGGTCCTTCTCCGGGTCGACCGAGGCGTCCGAGGCCGGGTCCCACCAGGGCATCCGGCCTTCCGGCTGCTCGGCCGGGCTGTCGGCGCCGACGACCGTCGACCACATCGGTAGCTCGTCGCTGGTGGCGAAGTCGACGTCACCGCCACCGACGGCGCTCGGGCCGGAGTTGGGCAGCTCGCGCATTGACCGGATCACGCCGTGCAGCCGCTCGAAGATCTCCGGGGGCATGTTGTCCACCGCGTCGATGATCGAGGCCGTTCGCGGGTCGGTGGCCCTGGCCTCGCGCTTTTCCTCGTCGGTCAGGACCAGCGTGCGCAGCGTGAGGATCTCGTCGTTCTCGAGGCCGTCGAACAGGTCGATCGTGCTCTCCGGCGCCAGCTGGGGGTGGTCGTCGAGGATGATCGGCGAGGACAGCAGCAGGTCGGAGCGCTCCGGCGGCCCGGCGAGCACCGGCCAGGTGTGGGTGTTCACGCAGGCGGCGACCATCGGCTTGGCCCACTCCGGGGAGTCGGTGAGCGAGATGAACTCACCGTTGCTCACCGCGAGCATCGAGTGCGCCGCGATCAGGCAGTACTGCAGGGCGACCTCGCGCTCGACGTCACCGGGCACGTCGGCGATGTTCTCCACCACGAGCCGCAGCTTGAGCACGTCGTACGGCCCGGGAAGCTCCTCGGCGCCCACCTTGAGCTGCGCGTTCAGCGGCCAGCACTCACGGCGGATCTGACCGACCACCTCGCCGGCCTCGTCGGCCAGCGGGTCGGTGGTCACGCTCGCCGGGAACTCCACCGGGATGACCTTGGTCTCGCCCACCAGCTCGGCCACGGTGAGCTCGAGATCGAACTCGCGGGGGATGCCTTCCTCGAAGCGCATGTGCCGGATGCCGTCGACGACCAGCTCCTCAATGGGCTGACCGTCGATGTCCAGCAGGCTCCGCGCCTGCAGCTGCAGGCAGCGCAGCCGGATCTGCAGCCCGGCGTCGTCACGCGGCTCGAGCAGGCATTCGGTCTGGTTTGCCGACTGCTCGTGGTTGGCCTCGCCGAACTTGTCCGGCGTGAGCACGCCGAACTGCCAGCGGATCCGGTTCTTCTGGGCCGAGGCGCGGTACGGGTAGAGCAGGTAACCCTCGAAGAGCACCGCGTCGGCCACCTTGGCGACCTCGTCCAGCGGGCTCATCCGTCCACACCTGCTTCCTTGAGCAGCCGCTCGACGGTCTCCTCCCAGCTCGGGATCGTGCGCTCCGAGCGGTAGGCGGCCAGTGCGTCGAGCTTGTCCTTGCGCAGCAGGATCCACGCCCTGCCACCGAAGTGCTGTTCCATCGCTTCTTTCCAGATCGCCACCGGCAGCTTGTACTCGGCCTCCTCGTGCCATGGCACCTGGCCGAACTGCACGCCCGCGTCGGTGGAGTAAAAGATCGTGCCGCTGAACAGCATCAACAGCGGGACGTCGCCGTCGTCGAGGTTGTGGAAGTACTTGGTGGACGCCACTTCCATGTCGTAGGTCAGCGGCATGTCCACCGGCACCTCGATCTCGCCGGTGAACGACGGGACCATGATGCCGATCTCGGCGAGCTGCATCGGGTTCAGCGTCTCGGCGTAGCGCGACGGATCACCGAACAGGTCGCCGAGCTTGGCGCTCTCCTCCGGGGAGTAGCGCCGGCGTCGTGGCTCCATCCGGATCTGGATGCGCAGCGCGATGCTGTGCACCCGGTCCGGGGTGCGGTTGACGACCTTGAGCTTGAAGCGCACCGTCGGCCCGACGGCGTACTGGTCCGACTCCGCGTCAAGGCACTCGAAACGTAGTGCCGTCATTTCAGCTCTCCAGCTCGCGGGCACGCTCGCGGACGTCGGCGAAGAAGGAGTCGATCGCCGACCAAGCCTCGGAGCCGCCGTCGAAGCCCTTCCAATGCATCCTTACCAGAGCGACCAGCTTGTAGCACGCGTCGATGGGCACCAGCAGGCACTCGCCGGGGCCGGTGTTGTGCTCACCGCGGCTGACCAGCAACGCCTCGACGTCAGGCTCGAGCATCGCGGCCAGCCGGCCGGCCCCAACCCCGCTGGTCCAGTTGTCCAGAGGTAGCTCCGACTCGGTGGCACCGGCGGGGCTGGGGTAGCAGGCGATGACCTTGTCCTGGATGGAGTTCTGGAAGAAGAACGCCATCCGTACCGGGATCTGCAGGTCGTCCCACTGGGAGTCGCTGAGCGTGAAGCTCGGGTCGGCCAGGTAGCGGTCGGGAATCCGCTTCATGGACTTCGCTGCGGCACCCGGGTTGTCGAACAGCATCGAACACGGAATGCAGGCGCACACGATCCGTCGTTCGACCGTGTGCACCATGTGCGGGTGCTCAGGCCCGAGGGGCTTGGCGCACAGCTCGCACTGTTCCTGGACCACTTCCTTCGGCTTCTCAGCACGAAGACGGCGCAGCCCGGCGATTCCGCTCACTGTGGCGCCCTGGCAGAGGGCCGCATCCCGATCTGCATCAGAGGCGGTCCGGCCGGGGCATCCTCGAACTCGACGCCGGCCATCTCAGGCGCCGCCTCGAACAGGGTCTTCTGCACCACGTCGCGCACCGTGGCAACGCCACAGCCGCTGCCGCTGACTCGGACCGAGACGACACCCTCTTCGTCGACGCCCAGGAGCTCGACATCGTCGCTGTGGCTGCCGAGCTTGCGCCTGGCAGCACTGAAGGCGTGCTCGATCCGGGTCTGCATGTCGACCGGGTGCAGGTCGTGCAGGGCGAGCAGCCCTGCGACCGTCGGGTCGGCAGCGAGTCGGTGCACCATCGTGTCCCCGGAGCCAGCCTGCACGATCGTCACGATCTGCTGCAGGCCGGCACCGTAGAACTCCATCAACAGCCTGACCAGCTCCCCGGCGGCAGCGTGCACCGCCGGGTCGCTGTGTCGGCCGATGTCGTCCAGCAGGCCGTCGATCTTGTCGGCGACTGCCTGCGGGTCCAACGATTCGGCCATTCTTTATGCCAGGTTGAGCATGGTCGGGGAGTGCATCCGGTGCAGCGGCTTGCCGTTGCCCATGTACATGTGCACTCCACAGGGCAGGCACGGGTCGAAGCTGCGCACGGCCCGCATGATGTCGATGCCCTTGAACTGGTCGGGCGGGTTCTCCTCGAAGATCGGCGTGTTCTGCACCGCGTCCTCGTAGGGACCAGGGGTCCCGTAGGAGTCACGCACAGAGCCGTTCCACGGGGTGGGCGGGTACGGGTGGTAGTTGGCGATCTTCCCACCACGGATGACCATGTGGTGGGACAGAACGCCGCGCACCGCCTCGGTGAAGCCGACGCTGATGGCCTCGTCCGGGACCTTGAACTTCTCCCAGGTCTTGGTGTTGCCGGCCCGCAGCTCGGACAGCGCCATGTCGGTGAAGTGCAGGGCCATGCAGGCCGAGTAGAGCTGGAAGTAGGTGCGTGCCCGGTTGCGCTCGATGGCGTTGGACAGCGGCCGACCGGCCTTGTCCACCGGAGGTGCCCACTCATAGTCAGCCGGACCGCGGGTCGCGGTGGCCGGCAGGTGGAACTTGATCGTTCCGCCGTTGGCCTTGAGGTAGGGCGTGTCGACGAGACCGGACAGCGCCGTCGTCCAGATCCGGGCCAGCGGGCCACCACCGGTGTCCAGTGCGAGGTGGTCGGTGCCGTCGAACCAGCGCGGCGACATGGTCCAGCTGTACTTGTCGTCGAAGTCCCGCTTCTGCGGAGCCGGGATGGTGTGCTGGTTCCACGGGTGACGGCGGTCCACTGGGTTGCCCAGCGGGTCGCGCGTCACGAACATCTCCTGGTCTTCCCAGTCCCGGTAGTACGAGCTACCGAGCAGAATGCGGATGCCCAGACCGATCTCGGTCAGGTCGTTGGTGACCAGCTTGCCGTCCACCACCACACCGGGGGTGACGAACATCTTGCGGCCCCAGTCGGTCATGGTCTCGTACCGGAAGTCGCAGTACTCCGGGTCGTTGAAGGCCCCCCAGCAACCCAACAGCACCCGACGCCGGCCGACCTCTTCGTATCCGGGGATTGCCTCGTACATGAAGTCGAACAGGTCGTCGTGCATCGGAACGACCCGCTTCATGAACTCGACGTAGCGCATCAGGCGGGCCAGGTAGTCGGTGAACAGCTGGATCGTGGCCACCGTGCCGACGCCACCAGGGTAGAGCGTGGAGGGGTGCACGTGGCGACCCTCCATCAGGCAGAACATCTCCCGGGTGTAGCGGCTGACCTGCAGTGCCTCGCGGTAGAACTCACCCGAGAACGGGTTGAGCGCCCGCATGATGTCGCCGATGTACTTGTAGCCATGATCGGCTGCGCCGGCGCACTCCGTGCGGTTGGCCATCTCCAGGACGCCGGGGTTGGTCTCCGCGATCATCTTCTCGCAGTAGTCAACGCCGACCAGGTTCTCCTGGAAGATGTTGTGGTCGAACATGAACTCGGCGGCCTCACCGAGGTTGATGATCCACTCACCGATCTTCGGTGGGGCCACCCCGTAGGCCATGTTCTGGTTGTAGACCGAGCACGTGGCGTGGTTGTCCCCGCAGATACCGCAGATGCGACTGGTGATGAAATGCGCGTCGCGGGGATCCTTGCCCTTCATGAAGATCGAGTAGCCGCGGAAGATCGACGAGGTGCTGTGACACTCGACGACCTTCTTCTGGCCCCAGTCGATCTTTGTGTAGATGCCCAGGCTGCCGACGATGCGGGTTACCGGGTCCCACGACATCTCGACGAGGCCGGACTTCTCCTGAGTGGAGGTCATAGTTTCTTTTCTCCTAAGAGCTGATAAGCCAAGCGGGACAGGGTCGACTCAACGTCACCAAGGTGCCTTGTAACCGGTGGTCAGAGCGCGACCCTTCGAGCGCCACTTCGGCTCGTCGTCGACGCTCTTCATCGTGATCTGCCGCAGCTTGCGGATCACCACGCCGTAGGCACCGCTGGCTGCGCCGGAGACCTTGCTGCCGGGAGGCGCATCCATGAACGGCATGAACTTGTCCGGGAAACCGGGCATCGTGCAGCCGATGCAGATGCCGCCCACGTTCGGGCAGCCACCGACGCCGTTTGTCCAGCCCCGCTTTGGCACGTTGCACTTCACGACCGGGCCCCAGCAACCGAGCTTGACCAGACACTCAGGAGTGCCGTACTCGGTGGCGAACTGACCCTGCTCGTAGTAACCACCACGGTCGCAACCCTCGTGCACCGTTGCGCCGAACAGCCACTGCGGACGCAGCGCCTCGTCCAGCGGGATCATCGGTGCGACACCGGCCGCTTGGTAGAGCAGGTAGAGGATCGTCTCCGACAGGTTGTCCGGGTGGATCGGGCAACCGGGCACGCAGACGATCGGTAGGCCGGCCTTGGACTTCCAGTCCCAGCCGAGGTAGTCCGGTACACCCATGGCACCGGTGGGGTTACCGGCCATGGCGTGGATGCCACCGTAGGTGGCGCAAGTGCCGACAGCCAGGATGGCCAGCGCCTTGGGCGCGAGCCGGTCCAGCCACTCGCTGGTGGTCATCGGCTGACCGGTCTCAGGGTTGTTCCCGAATCCGCACCAGTAACCCTCAGGCTTGATCGCCTCGTTCGGGATCGACCCTTCGACCACGAGCACGAAAGGCTCGAGCTCGCCGCGGTCGGCCTTGTGGAACCACTCGATGAAATTGTCCGCGCCTTGCTCTGGCCCGCACTCGAAGTCGATCAGCGGCCAGTGCACCGCGACCTTCGGGAGTCCGGGCAGAGCACCAAGCGCGATTTCCTCGATGCTGGGCTGCGTTGCTGACGTCAGCGCCACCGAGTCGCCGTCACAGCTCAACCCTGCGTTTATCCAGAGAATGTGGACGGGTGGTGCTTCTTCGGTCGTCGACATAGTCGCCTCTCCTGGCACTGGCCCTTGGGCAGCGCCTAGCCGGCGTGGTGGGAGGTGACTGGTCTAACAGTGGGCGCCGGCCGGGGTAAGTGGTTCAGGCAGGTAGTGACGAGGTGCCGTCACTCGAAGATCACTGACACGAGCCTCTAACACCGCGGTTACGACGTTTACGGCATCACCTGCGTGCCGGGCCTGGATGCCTACCAGCTCTCCTACCAGCGGTCAATGGACCGCTCGCGGCCGTATCTGTCTCGGTCTTCCCGGTCGTCGAGTGGCGAGGTACTAGGTTTTGACAAGGATGGTCTCGGTGGTGTCCCGGGAGATGTCCCGGGGTCGGAACGGGAAGGCGGCACGAGCACGATGGCGAGCATCGACGAGGTCAGGGCCGGAATCTCACTGGCCAATGAGAAGGCCTCAGAGAGCGTCGGCGCGCTGCAACAGGCGCACGCCGCGCTGGAGGAGGCGCAGGCGATGCTGCTGCAGGTGACCGAGGGCAGCGGTCAGGACGATGTCGAGGAGGCCAACGGCTTCGTGGCCCAGGCGTTGGGTGCGGTGGCCGACAGCCAACAGGCCGTGAAGGCCGCCATCGCCGCGTCGGAGGGCGTCGCGAACCGGCTGTGATCCAGACGTCCACGGTGATCGAAGTACGGGCCGCGCTCGGCGAGGTGCTGGACCGCCTCGGCGGCGCTGTCCGATTGGTTGATCTTGCACAGGCTCGGGTGCTCGACGCGCTCGCCGTGCTCGACGCCCAGCACCACGAGGCGCTGGTGCCGGTGGAGCTGCACCGGGCCGAGGCGGACCTGGCGCGTGGCCGCCAGCTGATCGGCGGTGGCGTCACGGCGGTGGCCGCCGTCGACGCGCGGCTCTAGGCCGCATCGGTGAGGGGGTGGGCGCGGTGAGCCGGCGGGCCGATCGGCGGGACCGGATCATCGGCGCCTTCGACGAGCTGCGCACTGCCGTGGCAAGCGCGCTCGGCGCCGCCATCGCCCATCGCGAGCGTGCGGTGCGCGAGCACGCCCGCGCGATGTTCGAGTACTGGATGAGGGTGGACGGGCTGCCCCCCGACCTCGAGACCGACCCCGTGTTGCGCAGGGGCCTGGGCAACCCGGTGCTCACCGACACGGTGCAACGCATCCAGCGCGACCGCACCGCAGCGTTCGAGCCGTGGGTGTCCTCCGAGCCCGAGGTGCTGGCCGACCTGGTGGCAGCGGCAGCCGGCGGTGCAGCGGGGGAGCACCCGGACCGTTGGCTGGGGCAGCCGGGCAAGGCCGACGGCGCTCCTCCGGTGCCGCAGCTGTGGCGGATCGGCACCGCTGTGGCCGGCGGCGTCGCGGGCGGCGCCCCGCCGCACGAGCCGTTCCCCGTCGCCGTGCCGCTGCTCGACGAGTCGCACCTGCAGATCACCACGACACACGACAGCCGCACCGCGGCCGAGTCGCTGGTCGAGACGTTGCTGATGCGGGTCGTCAGCTACTTCCGGCCAGGGATGGTGGCCGTGCACGTCTGGGACGTCGGCCAGTTCACCGGCGCCATGCCGGGCCTGTACCCGCTGACCCGCTGTGGGCTGCTCACCGTGCACGACTCCAAGCGGCTGTCCGATCTGCTCGAGGAGCTCTCCGACCACATCCGCCGGGTGCACACCAGGGTGCTGGTGGACGGGCAGCCCTCGCTCGCGGCGCTGGCCGACGCCGCCGGCGGGCGCAGCGAGCCGTGGCGGCTCGCGGTGCTGGTCGGCAACCGGGCGGCGCTGCGCGAGGAGGACCTGCGCCAGCTGCAGCGGGTGGCGCGCAACGGGCTGGCCTGCGGCATCCAGCTCGTACTCGTCGACCTGCCGGTGACGCTGAGCGCGCCGGTGGAGACGATCAAGCTGACCGACGGCGGGTCGGGCTCGGCGGTGTGCTCGATGAGCGGTCCGCACGCCACCGTGACGCTGGACCCGCCGCTACCCCGCGAGCAGGTGTCCCGGGCCTGCCATGCGATCTGCGACGACTACGAGCGGTGGCGCAGCCGGGTCGGTTCCTTCGGTGATCTGTTGCCGGTCGAGCCGTGGTTGACGCGCTCGACCGCGGGCGTGCGGGCGCCGGTGGGTTTCGCCGACGGGCTGACCGTGGAGCTGGCGCTGTGCGACGCGTCTCCGCACGCGCTGGTGGGCGGCCCCTCCGGCTCGGGCAAGACCAACCTGCTGCTCACCCTGATCGGCTCGCTCGCCGCCCGCTACTCGCCCGACGAGCTGGAGCTGTACCTGCTGGACTTCAAGGAAGGCGTCTCGTTCGCCCAGTTCACCCCCGGCCGCAAGGACCAGACGTGGCTGCCGCACGCGCGGCTCGTCGGTGTAAACATCAACACCGACCGGGAGTTCGGCCTGGCGCTGCTGCAGTTCCTGTCCGAGGAGATGCGCCGGCGGGCCGAGGCGGCCAAGGAGCACGAGGTTACCAAGCTCGAGGAGCTCCGCGTCGCTGACGAGCACGGGCGTTGGCCTCGGATCGTCGCGGTGATCGACGAGTTCCAGTACCTGTTCGCCGAGCGCGACTCGGTGACCCGGCAGGCGGTGACCCTGCTGGAGGACGTCGCACGGCGTGGCCGCTCGCAGGGCATCCATCTCGTGCTGTGCAGCCAGGACGTGTCGGGCATCGAGGCGTTCTGGGGCCGGCCGGCGATCTTCGAGCAGTTCGTGCTGCGGGTCGCGCTGCCGCGGGCCCGTCGGGTCCTCGCCGACCTCAACGACGCGACGCTGGACCTGCCTCGCTGGCACGCGGTGCTCAACCACGAGTCGGGCATCCGGCACGGCAACGAGATCGCCCGCATCCCGGACGCGACCGCACCGGACACCATCGACGCCCTGCAGAAGCAGCTGTGGGAACGCCGCCCGGCTGGGCTGGCCGAGCCCAGGCTGTTCGACGGCGGCCGCCGACCGCCGCTCTCCGAGCTGATGGACGGTGCCGGGCTCGCGCCGGGCACCGACCCGCCCGCCGCGCTGCTGGGCCAGGTGATCGATGTCGCGGGCAGTGCCGCCGGGGTGCGGATGCCGGCGACGCCGGGGCGCAACCTCGCGGTGATCTCGTCGGGTACCGACGACGCCGCGCGGGTGCTGGGTGCCGCGGCGCTGTCGCTGGCGAGCCAGCACGAGCCGGGGACCGCGACGTTCACGATCGGCGTTCCGGTGGCCGAAGCGGCCGCGCCCGCTGGCGCGCTCGTCGAGTCGCTGCGGCAGGACGGGCACCTCGTAGATCAGGTCGGGCTCGACGGGGTCGCCGACCGGCTGGTCGAGCTGGCCGAGGAGGTCGGCACCCGGCTGACCGGTCAGGCGCGCTCGCCGCACTACGTCGTGCTCTACGCGGTGGACGCGGCCGAAGCGGCCTTGGAACGAGCCGGTCAGGAGGCGTTGCGCCAGCTGCTGCATCGCGGCCCGGAGACCGGCGTGCACGTGCTCGGCTGGTGGCGCAGCGTGCAGCGACTGAAGAACACACTGTCGACCGGCGCCGCGCCCGACGACGTCGGCTGCTGGGTGGCCTTCGACATCCAGGGTCAGGAGCTCGGTGCGCTCGCGCCGGGCCAGCTGATCGCGTGGTCGCCGCGGCCCGGGCGCGGGTTGCTCTTCGACCGCAGCGCGCATGCCCGGCCGGAGGTGCTGATCGTGCCGGAGATCGACCGGGTGACCCGCGTGTCCCTCGGATCGTTGGAGGAGCGCTAGACCGCATGAAGGCCGGCGTGCCGGTCCGCGCGCGGAATGTGGTCCTCACATGGCCCGTGGAGCGTGTGCGGACCACAACTCGCGCGCGGCAAGCCATGAGTGTTCGGCCTAGTGATCCACTGGACTTGGTGGGACACCCAGACAGCTGACCGCTGCTCGTGACGTGCGTCGCCGGAGTAGCCGAACCGGACGCCGGCGCCCAGCCGCAAGCTGGCCAGGAACCACACCACCAGAGCGTTCCATGGGGTGCGTGGATCGAGCGACGTGCGTCGCTGACTCGCGGCTCGCGAGTCAGGTGCAGGCGTAGCGGCAGGAGAATCGTGATCCCGAGTGGGTGGGCGCAGCGCCATGAACGCCGCATACCCCGGGTCGAACGGGCCGTGTGCACCGTCGCTGGTGCGGACCAGCCGGACAAGGTTGCCCGCGACGACGGAGACCTTCAGGTCAGCCAAGATCACGCCATCGAGCTTGGTTTGCCCGACCCAGGACCACGGCACCCGAGGCACCGAGCAGGTCGCGATGATGCGGTCGTACGGCGCGTGCTCGGGCAACCCCAAGCCGCCATCGGCGCAGACCAAAGTCGGGTGGTAGCCGAGTGCAGCCAACCGGGAGCGGGCGGCGTCGACGAGGTCGGGTTCGACATCGACCGAGTAGACCTGCCTGTCACCGAGACGGTGGCACAGCAGGGCGGCGTTGTACCCAGCTCCGGTCCCGATCTCCAGCACGCGGTCGCTGTCGCGCACGTCGAGCGTCTCCAGCATCCGGGTCATGAGGCCGGACTGGCGGGAGACCTTTCGGAAGACACAACGTGACGCTGCAGGTCATGCCAACCGCCGTCGCCGTGCACGAAGGGTCAGCTGGCCCGTTCGCCTACTGGACTTCGCCGAGGCGCAGAGCATCGGCTACCGCGACGGCGCCGTCTACATCCAGGATCAAGATCAGGTCGAGGTATACAATCTGGTGGCCGAGCGGTTGTCCACCCGCGCGCTGTCGGAGGCCGACTCGGTAGACACGATCCGGGACAGGATCGCTGCGCTGACCTGATCTTCGAGGAGTCCTCGATGGATACCCCGAACCGCCGTTCATGGCGGACTTCCAGCTACAAAGACAACGGGGGGACTTGCGTCGAGGTGGCGCCCGCAAAGAACGTGGTGCTGGTCCGAGACACTAAGGACCACGGCACCGGCCCGGTGCTGAGCTTCACCTACGCCGAGTGGGCCGCCTTCCTCGACGCCCCTGTCGTCGCCGTCGTTGATCTCGTCACCAGGCATGACGGCGTGGACGTACCAACCCTCTGGCACTTGCGCGACACGCTTCACTTCACCGATGCGGAGTGGGACGCCCTTCTTGCCGGCGTCCACGACGGCGAGTTCGACTTCACCGGTCGGCCGTCGCTCGCCGCCCACTGAGACCCATGACTGCCGCGCGCCGCTACCGGGAGATCACCGGTCAGCTCACCGAGATCGTCGAGCAGATCCGCCGGGCTGATCTCTCCCGTGCGGCCGAGCTGCTCGCCAAGCTCGGCGAGCTGGAAGCCGAGATGACCAAGGCCTCGGTGCGCGCGGAGCTGACCAAGCTCGGGGTCGCGCTGCACTGGGAGTCCGCGCTGGAGGCGCTGTGGGGTGAGCAGTGGATGACGCTGCGCCCGCTGCCGGAGCCGAGCGGCAAGGCGGTCGCGCGTGATCTCGACCAGCAGGACGCGCGGGTGGAGGCTCGATACGAGCAACTGCTCGAGGCGATCAGGCGCCGGACGCTGCCGATCCCGCGGCGGGATCGCTGACGGAGCTAGGGCGTGGCGGGTTAGCGACCGCCGCGCGAGTCCTTGCCGGACTTGCTGCTCGACGAGCTGCCCTTGTCCGCCTTGCTGCCCTTGTCCGCCTTGCTGCCCTTGTCCGCCTTGCTGTGCTTGTCGGCCTTGTTGCTCTTCTCCGACTTGTTGGCGGACTTCTCCGAGTTTCCCCAGTTCTCCGTACCCGACTTCTCGGCCTTGCGCTCGGACTTAGGTACCGGGCGGCTCGTGTTGGCCTTGGAGACCTTCGC
>Ga0136615_10000121_pt1 | contig 31714 bp, 26 predicted proteins | sample AntDrymUQ2882206_2_FD_106647 | JGI IMG/M metagenome (GOLD analysis project Ga0136615, IMG submission 106647) | Polar desert sand microbial communities from Dry Valleys, Antarctica - metaG UQ288 (22.06) | ecosystem: Environmental > Terrestrial > Soil > Desert | place: Antarctica: Dry Valley... | reverse complement strand
GACGTAAGCGTGTGCCCACGTTTTCGAGCCGATTCTCGGAGTCAGCAGCCCGGAAAGCCCGGAAACGCTGGGGTTCCCGCCGCAGAATCATCGCCGTGTGCCCGCGAACTGCGGAACCCGGGCTTCTTCTGCATGTGGAATTCACCTCCTCGGGTGTGTCGGTCGCCGGCGGCGAGGGGTCCGCTGCTGGCAGGTGAGAACGTCCCTCAGAAGAGGCTCGGGCGGCGCCGCAGATACCGTGACTTGCCGTGCGTGACGCCAGACAATGTGTGTGCCGGTGCGTACGCCGCGGTGAAAGGTCGCGAGGGTGGTGAAGGAGCGATCTGGCGCGGCGTCCGCGCGCTCGGCAGTTGCGCCGGAGCATCGACGCGTCCACTATGAGCGCCGTGGTCGCCGCCGACGCCGCGCTCGCGCTCCATCCCGATCGACTGCTTCCGGTGGACCCGACCGAGCGGGACATCGCGCGGCGCCTGTACGACGCCGTGCGCGACCTGCCGATCATCTCGCCGCACGGCCACGTCGACCCGCGGCTGCTCGTCGACGACGAGCGGTTCCCCGATCCCTGCACGCTGCTCGTGACGCCCGACCACTACGTCACGCGGCTGCTGCATGCCGACGGCGTCGGCCTCGACGAGCTCGGCGTGGGGCAGGATCCACTCGGCGCCGACGCCGCCCGCGCGGTCTGGCGGCGGCTGTGCGAACGCTGGCACCTGTACCGCGGCACGCCCGTGCACTTGTGGCTCGAGGCCGAGCTGGCGGAGATCTTCGGCGTGTCGCTGCGCCCGTCCGCCACCTCCGCGGACGCGATCTACGACCAGATCGCCGAGCGCCTCGACGACGACGCGTACCGGCCGCGCGCGCTGTACGAGCGCTTCGGCATCACCGTCCTGGCGACAACCGACGACCCCTGCTCCGACCTGGCCGAGCACGCGGCGCTCGCCGCCGACCCCGCATGGCGGGGACGTGTCGTGCCCACCTTCCGTCCCGACCGCTACCTGGAGCCGGCGCAGCCCGGCTGGCGTGAGGCCGTCGCGCGGCTCGGCGCGGCGGCCGGCATCGACACCTGCGAGTACCACGGGTACGTGCAGGCGCTCGAGCAGCGACGGCGCCACTTCGTCGCGCACGGCGCGACGTCGGCCGACCACAGCCACGACGACGTGCGCACCGACCCGCTGCAGGCCGGTGAGGCGGCGCGCATCTACGGCGCCGCGCTGGCGGGTCGGGCGAGCGCCGTCGAAGCGACGGCGTTTCGCCGCCACATGCTCCTCGAGATGGCGCGGATGTCCTGTGAAGACGGTCTCGTGATGACCCTGCACCCGGGCGTGCGCCGCAACCACCACCGCCCCACGGGCGCGCGCTTCGGCCCGGACACCGGACATGACATCCCGCTGCGCCTGGAGCTCACCGACGCGCTGCGACCGCTGCTGGCGCGCTACGGCGCGCATCCGGGCTTTCATCTCGTCGTGTTCGCGGTCGACGAGACGGTCTGGTCGCGCGAGCTCGCGCCGCTCGCCGGCTTCTACCCGTCGGTCTACATCGGCGTGCCGTGGTGGTTTCTCGACGCGCCCGACGCCATCCGCCGGTTTCGCGCCGCGGTCACCGAGACCGCCGGGTTCTCGCGGACCTCGGGCTTCGTCGACGACACGCGCGCGTTCTGCTCGATCCCGGCGCGTCACGACATGTCGCGCCGCGTCGACGCCGGCTTCCTGGCCCGGCTGGTGGCCGAGCACCGGCTCGCCGAGGACGAAGCTGTCGAGACGGCGATCGATCTCGTGATCGGACGACCGACCGCCGTGTTCAAGCTGTGAGCGCGCCGCTGCTCTCGCGCGCGTCCGGACACGTTCGTGACGCCGCGCCGGTGCGGCTCGTCCATCTCGGGCTCGGCAACTTCTTCCGCGCGCACACGGCCTGGTACACCGGCCGCGCCGCCGACGCCGACGCCTGGGGAATCGCCGCGTTCACGGGGCGCTCCGCCGGCCTGTCGCACCAACTCGGCGCGCAGGGCGGCCTCTACACGCTCGTCACCCGCGCCGCCGACCGCGACCGCTTCGAGCTCGTCACCAGCCTGTCGCGCGCGCACGCGGCCGCCGAGCACGACGCATGGCTTGCGTACTTCACCGTGCCAGACCTTGCCGCGGTGACCGTGACCGTGACCGAGGCGGGCTACCTGCTCGGGCCGGACGGCGGCCTGGACGCCGATCGGCCCGAGGTGCGGGCCGACCTCGACGCGCTGCGCCGCGATCCGTCGGCGCTCGTCCGGACCGTCCCGGCGCGCCTGGCGTCCGGGCTCGCGGCCCGGCGGGCCGCCGGCGCCGGACCGCTGGCGCTCGTGCCCTGCGACAACGCGGCGCACAACGGCGCGATCGCGGCGCGCGTCGTCCACGACTTCGCCGAGCGGCTCGACCCGGCGCTCGCGACGTGGATCGCGGAGTCGGTCTCGACCGTGACCACGACGGTCGATCGGATCACACCGAGAACGGCGCCGCAGGACGTGCGGATCGTGCGCGACGCGACGGGCCTGGACGACCGCGCGCCGGTCGTCAGCGAGCCGTTCTCCGAATGGGTGCTCGAGGGCGCCTTCCCCGCCGGGCGCCCGCGATGGGAGGACGCGGGAGCCACCTTCACCACGGACGTGACGCCGTTTGAGCACCGCAAGCTCTGGCTGCTCAACGGGGCGCATTCGCTGCTCGCCTACGCGGGCTCGATCCACGGTCACGTCACCGTTGCCGCCGCGGTCGCCGACGACACCTGCCGGTCATGGCTGGAGCAGTGGTGGTCAGAGGCGTCGCCGCATCTCGACCTGCCCGCCGGCGACATCGCCGTGTACCGCGCGGCGCTCCTGGAGCGCTTCGCCAACGCGCGCATGCACGATCGGCTGGCTCGGATCGCGGCCGACGGCTCGCAGAAGCTGCCGATCCGGATCGTGCCCGTCCTGCGCGCGGAGCGCGCGGCGGGCCGGCTGCCCGAGGGCGCGACCCGCGTCCTCGCCGCCTGGGTCTGCCACCTGCGCGGCAGCGGGGCGCCGATCAGCGACGCGCGCGCCGACGAGGTGGTGCCGCTCGCCGCCGGCCAGCTGCGTGACGCCGTTCCCCGCGTCCTGGCCGGGCTGGACGCCGCGCTCGGCGCCGACGCCGACGTCGTGGCCAGCGTGATCGATCACAGCGAGCAGCTCGCGCGGCACGAGCACGCTGGCTGAACCGAGGCTCGCCCAGAGCTCCGCACGCGACAGGCGCCGTCGTCGTCGCTCGTCGGTCATCACGCCAGCTCGCGCACCGCGAACTCGACCTCGCGCAGATCGTCGCGGCGTGTCTGCGGCGGCGCGATCCTGCCGACGATCCGCTCGCGGCCGTCGCGTGGATCGCCGACCATGAGCACGATCGGCTCCATGCGCTCGGCGGCCCGCCGCGCGGCCGCGCCACGCCGGCGGGCAAGCTCGGCCAGCTCGGCGCGCAGCGCGGGATGCATGCGATCCTCAAAGCGCGCGATGACCGTTCGGCGCTCGCGGGGCGCCAGCCCGAGCCGATCGTCGCGACTGAACGTGACGCGCACACGTCCGCAAAGGAGCGAGCCGTCGCGGTACGCCTGTCCCCATTCGTGATGCTGCCCGGCGATCATCGGCCTCGACTCTTCACGGCGGACCCCCCGCTCGCCACACGAGCCGGGGGACGCGCCACGCAGGAGCCGCACGCCAGCTCTCTGTGACGGGCCCCTCCCCCCTGCAAATAGTCGCAACCTGGGCGACCAAGCTCCTTGTTCATGATGCAGCGACGCTGACGCACGGCGCTGGACAACCGCCAGCCCCATCTTTGGACACGTTCTGGACGCGGCGGACATAATCCGGACCATGGCTTGGTCGCCGGAGATCGCCGCTGCGCCGACGTGGGAGAAGCTGCGCAGCCGCCTGATCCCCAACGCACCGCAGAATCGCTGGGACGACGGCGAGCTGCCCCACGCGATCCTGCACCTCGACGACCATGCGGTCCTTGAAAATTGTGAGCTGCTCTTGCGGCCCGGCTGCTCGGCGCTGCGGGTGCTCGCTGGTCTGGAGCCGGGCAGCGCGGGCCGCACGCGGGAACAACGCCAGCGGCTCGCCGGAGACCGGCTGGGACCACCGAGACACCCCGCGACTCCACGGACCGTGCGCCGCCGCGTCAAGGCGGAGTGCTGGCCGTGGCTGCTCGATCTTCTCCACGGTCGGCGTGGACCGTGCGCCGCTCGGTCCCGCCACGCGCACGTTCGTAGCATCCACACCCTCGCGCGCAGCCGATGTCGATCCCGAGATGGTCGACCGGTTGCTCGACCTGCGCGCCAACCTCGTGTGGACCGACTCGCTGCTCGGGCCGAGACGGCTGCTCGTGACGGTTTGCGAGCAGATCGCGCTGATCGAGGACCATCTCGTTGTCGCAGCGGCGAACGTCCGTGCCGAGCTGCTCACGGTCGGCGCGTTGTATGCCGAGTTCGCGGGCTGGCTGTATGACGATGCCGGGCAGCTGGCCGGCGGGACCGCATGGTCAGACCGGGCGCTGGGATGGGCTCACGCCGCCGGCTGCGCCGACTTGGTCTCATACGTGCTGATGCGCAAGGCGCAGCAGGCGATGCTGACCAAGCAGGCGGGCATGGTCATTTCGTTGGCCCAGGCTGCCCGGCGCGTTGGCCCTCGTGCGCCTGCGCGCGTGCTTGCGTCTGCTGCGCAGCAGGAGGCGCATGGGCACGCGCTGGCCGGGGACGAACGCGCAGCGACGGTCGCTCTCGCGCGCGCGTACGACCTGGTCGCCGATGCGACGCCTGCGGACGATCGCATCGGCCTTGCCGCCCATTGCGACGTCGGCTACCTGCATGCCCAGCGAGGGTCGTGCATGGAGAGGCTCGATCGTGCGCGGGCGGCCATCGAGGCGTTTGACGAGGCGTTGAGCTGCTGGCCGAGCGACTACCGCCGCGAGCGCGGTCTGTATCTCGCCCGCAAGTCGCGTGCGCTCGTCAGCGCCGGCGACCCCTGCGAGGCGGCAGCCACCGGCAGGGGGGCACTAGACATCGCGCGCGCCACCGGCTCGGCGCGGACGCTGGATGAGCTGCGCGAGCTCGATGCGGCGCTGGCTCGCGTCGGCACCGCCGACACCGAGGTCGACGCCTTCCGCCACGAACTGGCCGCGATCGCGTGACCTCGGCCCGGTAGGTCCGGATGGACATCGCGCAGCTGGTGGGTCGCGACGAGTGGGCCGCCGTCAACGACGGCGGCCGGCCATTCGTCGTCTACAAGTTCGCGGCCACACTCGACGGGCGGATCGCGGCCGTCGACGGGACGAGCCAGTGGATCACGAGCCAGACGTCGCGGTCGGAGGTGCATCTCCTGCGCGCCGGGTGCGACGCGACCGTCGTGGGGTCGGGAACGCAGCAGGCCGACGATCCGCATCTCGCCGTCCGCGGCAACGACGACCCCCGCCTCGACCTCTCGATGCTGCACGCCGACCGCCAGCCCTGGCGGGTGATCGTCGACAGCAACGCGCGCACGCCCGCGCACGCACGCGTCCTCGACGCCGCCGCGCCGACCCTGCTGGCCGTCGCCGACGACGCGGACGCAGCCCACCTCGACGGACGCTGCGAGCTTCTGCGCATCCCCCGGGCGCGACGCGGGCTCGACCTGCGAGCCTTGCTCAGCGGCCTGCTGGCGCGAGACGTGCGCGGCATGCTCCTCGAAGGCGGCCCCACGCTCGCCGGATCGTTCGTCGCAGCGAGCCTGATCGACCGCGTGATCGCCTACATCGCCCCGGCACTGCTCGGCGCGGGCAGGCCCGGACTGGTCGACGCCGGCATCACCACGATCGACGACATCCTGCGCCTGGAAACGCTCGACGTCCAGCGCAGTGGACCCGACGTGCGCATCGTCGCCCGACCACCAGCCGTTCGCTAGCCGCCGCCCGCGAACAGGCACACCGGGAAGGGACCGCTGCAGCGGAACGTCGCGGTGCGCGTGCCGGTGACGCTGGCGACGATGTTGTGCGTCTGGGCGCCGCCGTCGGACCAGCGCAGCCACCGCCACGTCCGGCTGCCGGCGACCTGGGGCGACGGCGCGCTGATCGAGTTGTTCGATCCCATGATCACCGTTCGCGTGAACGGCGCGACGGCGCTCGTGCCGTTGAGGGTCAGCGTGCGGCCGCTGGGATTGGAGCTCAGGGTGATGTTCACGGTCCTCGGGTCCAGCCGCCGGGTCTGCGTGCTGGTGAGCCCCTGCGCGTCGGTCGCCGTGAGCCGCAGCTCGAGGTAGGACGGATACTCGTGGTCGAAGGCCGCGAACGAGCCGCTCGCCACGCCGGAAAAGTCCTGCACGGCATGTGTGTGGCAGTTGGAGGGGCAGTGGTGGAGCACGAGCGACCAGTGCAGCGCGCTCGCCGGCAGCACGCCCTGCTCGGGGTCGGTCGCCGAGCCGGCGAAGGCGATCGTGTCGCCGACCTTCCAGGTCGTGCCGGCCGCCGGGCTCGTGATCGTCGCCGTCGGCGCCCGGTTGCCGGCGTTGATCGTCACCGACGTGCGGCCCGTGGCGCCGTGGTTGTCGGTGACCTGCAGGCCGGCCGCGTACGTCCCGGCTGCGGTGTACGTGTACGTGGGGGTCGCGGAGGTCGAGTCGTCGTACGCCCCGTCGCCGTCGAGGTCCCACGCGTAGGTGATCGTGTCGCCCGCATCCGGGTCGCTGGATCCGGTCCCCGAGAAGCTCACGTTCAGGGGCGTGGGACCGGACGTCTGGTTCGCGGTGGCGACCGCGACCGGCGCCTGGTTGGCCGCCGTGTACTCGACGCGGCGGATCGTGCCGCCGTCGAAGTCGGCGTAGTACAGCTGCCCGTCGGGGCCGACCTGCACGTCGACGGGGTTGGCCGCCCCGGCCGCGAACGTCGTGATCGACGTCGGGCTGGGCAACGCCCCGCCGTTGCGCTTCATGACCCAGATGCAGTCGCGCGAGTAGTCAGAGAAGAAGAGCGCCCCGTCGTAGTCGGCCGGATACGGGCCGTCGACGTAGAAGCTCAGCCCGGCCGAGGACGAGCTGCCGGTCGGACAGCTCTCGCCAGCAACGACCTTCGCCGCGTGTGACCAGGTGTAGAAGGGCGCCGTTGCAGCGCCCTGCGCGTACAGGCTCTCGCACAGGTTGAGGTTGGCGGTGTCGTAGCCCGACTGGCGTGCGCCGCCCTCGTAGCACGGCCAGCCGAAGTTGTCGGCGCTCGTGTCGGCGGGCGCGACGATGCGGTTGATCTCCTCCCAGTCGTTCCAGCCGACGTCGCCGGCCCAGATCTCGCTCGTGCCGGGCCGCGTCGTGATGCGAAACGGATTGCGCTGCCCGTACGCGACGATGCGACGCTGGTTGGCGTCCGGGCTGCCCCCGAACGGGTTGTCGGCCAGCCCCGCGCCGGTCGCCGGATCGACGCGCAGGATCGCCCCGTCGAGGCTTGCCGGGTCGGTCGTGGTGCGGACGTCCTGGCTGCGCAGCGCGCCGCCCTCGGCCGTCGGCGACGTCTGCGTCCCCCCGACCGGGACGGGCGGGTCGCCGCAGGGGTTCAGCGGGCTGCCGTCCTGGCCGAAGTCGGTGAAGTTGAAGCTCGCGCCGTCGCCGCCGCTGATGTAGAGCCTGCCGTCGGCGCCGAAGGCGAGGCTTCCGACCGAGTGGCTCGGATACTGCTGGCACCAGTCCTCGATCAGGACCTGCTCCGTGCCGGTCATGACGTCGCCCGCGGCCTGCAGCCGCGACAGCCGCCCGCTCACCACGCAGCCGTCGGCGGTCGGGCCCGGCGGCGTCGGGCAGCCGTCGGACGTCGCGCCGGGCGTGCCCCAGCGCGGCGCGCTGCCGCCGATCGCCGCGTCGTGCGCGTAGAGCACGTAGACGTACGGGCTGGCGGGGAAGCTCGGGTCCAGCGCCAGCCCGAGCAGGCCGCGGTCCCAGAAGTTGTGGACCTGCGTGCGCAGGTCCGCGAAGGTCGTCGGCGTGGTGTCGCCGAGGTTCGTGAAGACCTTGACGAGCCCGCTCTTCTCCGCGACGAAGACCCGCCCGTCGGCGGCGAAGCGCACCGCGGACGGGTTCGTGAGCCCGCTGAAGACGATCCGCTCCTGGAAGTTCGCCGGCAGCGTCGCGGCGTGCGCCGTCCCGCCGCTGATCACCGTCACGGCCAGTGCGAGCGCCGCCGTAGCCACCGCCATGAGGGCGGTCGACCGACGCTCCGTCGCGCTGCCTGCGCTGCCCATCTCCGACCCCCGCGTCGTGAGAACACCTGGAACGCGAGCGTACATTTGCGTCCCACGCGCGGACCTAGACGAAGGATTAGGCCCCTGGGGTGCGGGCGACTACCGACGCGGTCTGCGGCTAACGCTGGTTGTCCGCCGACCGGTCATGACCGAACCTCTGGTCATGAGCCACGACGCCCCATCACCGTTTCCGATGCGCGATGCGGCGCTGCGCATGATCGCGGCGACCGAGTACTACATGTCCACCGGCCACCTGCCCCCGTGGGCGCGCGCCGAGCTTGCCACGTGGAGCGACGCCCGCGACGCGGGCACCAGCACGCAGCCCACGCACGTCGCGCGCCGCTGAGCGCGGCCCGCAGCGCGCCGCGCGTATCGAACGTCCATCAATCGCGATGTGGCTCAGCGTCACGCAGGTGTGGTCCGATGGAAGGGGTGCGGCCACCACATCCTCGATTCGGGTCAAGTCCCGCGTCTGAACCGCGAGGGGTGGCCTGAAAGCGAGCGACTGGCCGGCTCAGAGATGGTTCGCCGTCAGTCGTCTCCCTCCAGAAGGGCGATGATGAAGCTCACGTGGATTTCCGAGTACGAAGCGCACCCGGGCGAGATGGTCGAGTGGCGGCTGCACCCTGCGACCATCGCAACGGCGACCGACTCGGCACCAGACGCACGGCCGCCGTCATACATGCAGGCCGGACACATCAGAACGGCAGCCATGTTGCGCGACGTCGGCCTCACCGCGCCGACCTGGCTGGGGACCGTGTTCGACATCGAAGGTCCGCTGGACGCCGCTGCACTCGAGACGACGCTGCTGGCGTGGATCACGCGTCACGAGTCGCTGCGCAGCGGATTGCGCATGGCAGGACAGCAGCTCGAGCGCTTCACGCTCGACGCGTGGGAGGTCGCCGTGCAGCCGACCGTGATCGGTCGCTTCTCCCGCGGTGAGGACATCGTACGCTGCCTGGACGAGCGCTTCGACGACGCTTGCGACCCGCTGACGTGGCCGCCCTACCTGTTCGTCACGGTCGCCCGCGACGACGGGTTCACCGTCTACCTGGCCTTTGACCACAGCATGGTCGACGGATACTCGATCACCCACATCCCGGCCGAGATCCACGAGCACTACGCGGCCGCGGTCAGCGGCCAGGTCGCCGACTGCGTCGAGGCCGGCAGCTACGTCGACTTCAGCGAGATCGAGTACGACAGCGCCGAGCATCTCGACGTCGAGGACGACGCGGTCGTGCGCTGGCAGGAGTTCGTGCAGGACAGCGGTGGCGGCCTGCCGGGCTTCCCGCTGGACCTCGGCGTCGCGCGGGGCGAGATGCCCAGCCAGACCGGCATCTGTGAGTACCTGCTGGACTCCGGCGACGCCGACGCGTTCGCAGCTGCCTGCAAGGCGGCCGGCGGCAGCTTCATGGCCGGTGTGCTGGCCGTCGCGGCGCTCGTCGCCTACGAGCAGGGCGGCGAGCCGGTCTACCGGACGGTCGTCCCGTTCCACACGCGCACCGAACAGCGCTGGGAGCACTCGCTGGGGTGGTACATCGGCCTCGCGCCGGTCGAGATCGCCACGGCTCAGGCGCGCGACTTCACCGAGCTGATCGGGATGGCGCACGCTGCCGCACGCGCCGCCAAGGCGGTCGCACAGGTGCCGTTCGGCAAGGTCTGCACGCTGCTTGACACCGTCGTGCGCCCCGTGTCGGTGTTCTCCTACATGGACGGGCGGATGCAGCCCGGAGCCGACCGCTGGGGCGATTGGCGCGCGCACGCGTTCGGCAAGGTCTCGGTCGGCGACGAGGCCTACGTGTGGGTCAACCGCACGGTCGACGGGCTCTACATGACCTGCCGCTACCCGAGCACCGACGTGGCCCACGCGAACATCGCCGGCTACATCGAGCGCACCAGGGCCGCGCTCACCGCGATCGCGCGACAGGGCTCCTATTCGTTCGCCGGCCACCTCGCCTCGCAGCCGTCGATCGCCTGACCAACCGTGGGCGCCCGCTCCGGCCGCGGCCGGAGCGGGCGCTCACCAGACCACGTCGGTCAGCCCCCAGGCATCGAGCTCCGCCGCAAGCCAGGCGCGCAGCTCGGCGGCCGACCCGAGCCGCAGCGGGTCCGTGACGACGCTGACCGTGACGCGGTCGCGATGGCGGATCAGGACGGTCAACGTCTCGTTGCCGATCGGGAAGCCGAGCATCGCGACGTCGCTGGCGTCATGTCCCTCGAGGCGCAGCATCCGCTCGGGCACCACACCGACGTTCGAGGCGCAGCCGTCGAAGCGCAGCGCGGCGCGCGCGGCGAGCCGGAACGTGAGCGGCTCGGGCAGCAGGCGCATCGCGTCGCCCGCGCCGCGGACCACCGGCGCGGTCCCCGTGTCGGCGAGGAAGGCGGCCTTCATGCGCTCGCGCAGCTCACGCAGCTCGCCGTGCTCAGGCTGGCCCCCGGGCACGAGGACCGCCGCGGTGGTCATCTGCGCACCCGGCCCGGAGGAGCGCCCGGCTGTGTCGGCGACCTCCCGGTCCTGCAGGTCGACGGGTAGCAGCAGGCGCAGGTTGCGCTTGGCCGGCCCGCCGCGGGCGATCCGCGCGCGGCGCAGGAGGTTCGTCGTGACCGCCGCCAGCAGGGTGTTGCCGCTGCCGCCCCACCGCGCCGCCGCTGCGTCCCATGCCGTCGCCGGCAGCGATGCGATCGCGGCCACGCGCAGGTTCGACGGCGGGCGCCTGGTGCGGTCGCGGCCGCGCGGCGCCTTCAGGGCGGCGGGCCCTGGCGGCGCGACGCCGTTGCGACGGCTGCGACTGCGCAGGGCGGCCGGCACCTCGCCGGCCAGCTCCGCCACGCCGCGCGCCCCGAGCCTGAAGCGCTCGCCGACGTTGCGCGCCTCCTCCCACACGGTGAACGTGCTGTCGCTCGTGAACGGGGTCTCGGTGGTGCCGATCGTCGGGTCCTGGTGGTCGTCTCCGTACAGCGCGCTGAGGATGCCGCCACCCGTCCCGAACAGGTGGTGGCAGACGACGAGCACCGCCGTGCCGCCGCCGTCGGTCGGTGTCGCCGCCAGCCGCCAGCCGGCGCCACGCTCGGGGTCGAGCGGAACGCCGAGCTCGCGGTCAAGCCAGGCCGCCAGGCCGACCGGACCGAGCGCGGGCGTCTCGGCGAGCGCGACGGCGGGTGGCTCGCAGACCGGGCGCCAGCGCGCGCGGCCGGCGGGGACCCGCGCGGGCGCGACGCGCCGGCCGAAGCCGTAGGGCGTCGCCGCGAGGCGGCGGGCCTCCTGCTCGAGCGCCTCGCGCGGCACGGTTTGCGCGAAGCGCAGCAGCCAGGCGATGTGCGGAAGGACCGTGGCGACGCGTCCCGCCCGCAGCACGAGGCTTCCCCAGTCGACGATCGGGATCGCCGCCGCCGGATCGATGGTGGCCGTCGGGGCAGCGTCGGCGACCGTCGTCATGCGCGCGCGCCGAAGGTGGACTGTCGGTTATTCGTCAGCATCGTGCAGTCACTACAGCACACGCTGATCACCCGGATTATGGGTGACTTCGCGCGGGCTCAGGCCGAGCGCGCCAGCGGCGCCGGCACCAGACCGGCGCCGCGCTGAAGCACGAGGGCCACCGCCCCCAACACCTCGGCGCGGTCCGCGAGGGCACCCTCGACGACCTCGGCGTCGCGCGCGGCCGAGCGGATCGCGGCGCGCGCGAGCGCCGTCCGCAGGGGCCCGAGCAGCACCTCGCCCGCGGCGGCGACATCGCCCCCGACGACGATCCGGCGCGGGTTGAGGAGGTTGCAGATCGCCGCCGCCGCGGTCCCGATCGCCGTGCCGGCGTCCGCGATCGCGCGCCGGCAGCCGGCGTCGCCGTGGGCGGCATGCCGCACCGCCTCGCCGATCGTCAGACCGTCCCCGTGGGTGCCGCGCAGCGCGGCGAGGATCGCGGGCACGCCGGCGATGGTCTCCAGGCAGCCGCGGTTGCCGCAGCGGCAGATCGATCCGTGCGGGTCGATCACGACGTGGCCGAGCTCGCCCGCGGTACCGCCCCATCCCCGGTACGGGACGCCGCCGAGGATCATCCCGGCGCCGACGCCGGTGGCGACCTTGACGTAGACGAGGTCGCCCGCGCCGCGCCCGGCGCCCCAGCGCCATTCGCTCATCGCCCCGAGGTTGGCGTCGTTGCCGACGTCGACGGGCAGGCCGAGGGCGCCGCTCATGACCTCGGCCGGGCGAACGCCGGCCCAGCCGGGCAGGATCATCGAATCGCCGAGCTCCCCGGTGACGTCGTTGATCGGGCCCGGAAGGCCCATCCCGACACCGACGACCTCCCCCGTGGTCCCGGCCGCGTCGGACAGAGCGGCCTGCGCGAGCTCGGCGCCGATCGCGACCGCCTCGGGGGCGGGCAGGTCGCCTGCGACCTCCCGGCGGCGCTCCGCGATGACGGTGTGGGCGAGATCTGCGACCGCGACGCGTACGTGGCGCTTGCCGAAGTCGATCCCGACCGCCAGACCGGCGCGGCGGTGCAGCGCGAGCAGGGTCGAGGGCCGGCCGACCGCGGCGCCGCCCGCGGGAACCACGCGCGGGGTCTCGACGAGCACGCCGTCGGCGGCGAGATCAGCGACCACCACGGAGACCGTCGCGCCGCGTGATCCTCCGGCGATGTGCTGTTGTAGGCGCACTGCTGTTCGCGTCTGCTCCGGTCGCGATCGGTTCGACTGTCAAGCGCTGTGGAGACCTTCCCCCGTCACAGACGCGTGCGTTCGTCGGTGACATCAAGGCGATTGGCACGCGTTGCGCAGTGGCACGTCACGTGGCGCGTCGATGGGATAACTCCGATGCTTGCGGCAGTGGGTCCTGCTCAGTCATGGCCGGCAAGCGGAGGTGGGGTTGCTCAGCGCACAAGAGCGCTTATGAGGATCTGGCAGTTGTATGTCGTGCGAAGCGTCAACGGGTCATCTTCCACTCGCGAGTCTGAGTACGCAGACGCGCGTGGCTAGCCCCAGGCGCTTGAGTGCCTGGGTTCCGAGGAGGCATCGCGCTCGGTGACCTCGACCGCAACCTGGTGTTCGCTCAGCGCGACGGCGAGAACCGCCTCAGCCTGGCGGAGTAGAGAATTATTCCGGCACCGCAGGAGAATTCACCGTGACCGGTAGGGTCCCTTTCGATGGAAGCCCCACGTCGCGGCCGTCCTCCATTACCGCTCGACCCTGACGCATCAGCAGCCGCACGGCTCGGCGCTGAGCTTCGTAGGCGTCGCCAGGCGAGGGGCCTAACGCTCGCATCATTCGGGACTCGGATCAGGTTCTCCGCTCAGCACGTCAGCGGGGCAGAGCTCGCTCGAACGTCCGTGTCTCCGGCGTTCGTCGCCGCGTGCGACCACGCGCTTGAGGCGGACGGAGCGCTCGTGAAGCTGTTCCCGGCCGTCGTGGTCGAGGCGGCGATACTGCGCCACGAGCGCAACATTGCCCGACTTGGCCCGTCGGCTCCGCTACCCTTCGAGGCCCAGCACTGCGACCTAGACCTAGGAGATGACGTGGATCCAACCACCCGTCGAGGCATTCTCGGCGCTGGGGCGGCTGCGGGCGCAGCGGCCGCACTAGGCGTCAGCGCTGCTCCGGCCGCGGCACGCGAGATCGACCCGGATCTTCCAGCCCACTGGACACAGCTCCTAGACCTACTCGGTCGCCACGATGAGATGTTCGGTCCTCAAGAGGTGCTCTCTACCGTGCGGCACCAACTCGACGTGATCGCCGCGCACCGGCAACGTGCCCGCGGCTACGTGCGCGCCGAACTGCTGCGCGCCGAAGCGCGCGGGGCAGAGTTCGCGGGCTGGCTCAGCAACGACACCGGCCAGGCGCGGGAGCGCGATGCGTGGACGGACCGTGCCCTACGGCTCGCTCAAGAGGCCAACTTCGCGGACATGATCGCCTACGCCCGTTCGCGCCAGAGCCAGTACGCGGCTCAGGAGCGCGACGCGCGCCGGGCCATAGCGCTCGCGGACGACGCGCTTCGCGTTCCCGGCACCAGCGCGCAGATGCGTGCGTGGTGTGCGCTGCGGGCGGCGCTTGGTCACGCCCTCGCCAACGACGCCGCGGACTGCGAGCGTCGGCTTGCCGATGCCTACAGCTTCGTGAATGACGCCGACTCTGCGCCGCCGCCATGGGCAGGGCAATTTCGTTACACCGATACCGCCATCCTTGGGGGACAGGCGCTGTGCTGGTTGTGGATGCAACCGCGCAAGGCGATCCCGCTGTACGAGAGCGTTCTGCGCGACTGGCCGCTCGACGAAACGCGCACCGGCGGACTGCACCGCGCTCGGCTGGCACGCGCCTGCGCAGCGGCCGGGGAGCATGACCGCGCCACTGCCGAAGGCCGCAAGGCGCTGGCCATCGCGAGGCGGACACGGAGCGCGACGACCGCGTCGGAGCTACGGCGGCTGCGGGATGCTCTGCAGAACTGACTAACACTGGCCGGGACCTCCAAGCGCCCGACATGCACGCCGAGCACACCGCTTGGCAAGCCGAGTCCCACGTCGTCGCGGGTGGTTATTGCAGCTCGGGTTGGCCGACCCTCGCTTCGCTGGCTCAATGTAGTCCTCACTCGGCGAGTGCGTCGTGGTGGCCCGGTTCTGCGAAGCCTGAGCCACCAGCGTCGCCATCATCGTGATCACGGATCTCGCGCCTTCTCTACAGATCTCTGCGGAGCAAGAGCGGGGTTTCGTGCTACGCCGCCATCTACTGCTCGATGGGTCGGGCATCGAGGATCCGCACCATGTCGCCGCAACGATGTTTGGGTTGCACGCTGCGCGGCTGTTGTCCCCGTGGGTCGCGATGCGCGCGCGGGTGGCGACGTTCGAGACCGAGCAGCTGCGCCGGCCGCTGGTCCACGAGCGCTCTCTGGTCAAGCTGCGCTGCATGCGGCGGACGTTGCACATCCTTCCGCTCGCTCTTGCGCCCGTGGCGCATCTGGCGACGCTGGATCAGCGCGTCGGGAGCTGCCGCGCGACGCTTCGGCGAATCGGGCGTACCGAGCGAGCGTTGCGTGCCGTTGCCGATCGCGTGCTTGAGCACCTCACGGGCCGCACGCAGCCTTATCGCGTCCTCGAGCGGGCCATCGTCGCCGCGCGACCGCCGGACGCAGAGCTCGTGCGCCTGGCTATCAGGTGGCTGTGGGAGCACGGCGATCTTGTCTATCTCGACCTGAGTCCGTCGCTGCATCACGAGCAACGCTCTTTCGCGCTGACCGCGGAAGCCTTGCCCGGGCTGCGGCTAAATGGCACGTCGGTGCAGGAGGCCCGCGACGAGCTCGTGATGGCGCACATCCGGGCGTTCGGGCCAGTATCGGTACGCGACATTGCCTGGTGGTCTGGCATGGGATCTGGGCATGTGCGCGGTACGCTGTCACGGCAAAGGGACAAGCTGACCGCCGTCCGCGTCGACGGCTTGGCACCGGATCTCCTTCTTCAGGCCGACGACCTTCCAGCGCTGGAGACCTCGCAGCCAGTGCCGCTCGATCATCTCTCGCTTCTCAGCTATGAGGACCCAGCTCTCAAGGGCTACTTCGAGACCCGATCGCGCTTCGTATCCGCCGAGGGCTATCCGGTGCTCTTCAACACCATCGGCGAGGCTCGGGCGAGCATAATGCGCGGAGGGCGCGTCGTCGGCGTCTGGAGTTGGAACCGTCGCCGCCGAGTCATCGAGTCGCAGACCTTCGAACGCCTGCCGGCTCGTGCGTGCCGCACTCTGGCCGATCGCTTGCACGACATGGAGGGGTTCCTGCGTCGCGAGGCGCTGACCGTTTCGCCGTAGCTACGCGACGGTTGGAAGCGCTCTCGGCGTGTCGTGGCGGTCAGGCCAGAATTCATGGACGACGGCGGCCAGCTCGTCATATCCCCGCTGGACCTGACGGAAGTCGTGGTCGCTGCCCCACCAGTGCCGGGCGTTGTGGTGAATGTGGTAGCGGCTCCAGTCCCCGTCCCAGTCGCCGTTGCGATCGGTTCCTCGCAACGCGAACTCCTCTGGGTGATCGTAGACATAGGTGCCAGGCAATGGGACGAAGCGGAACAGCGATGCGCGATCGATCATCGGCGCGAGCTGCCGCAACAGCGAGATGGTTTCCCGCGAGCTCTGGACATCTTCGCCCGGAAAGCCATGGACCAGGAAGAGCTTGACGTTGATGCCGGCGCTCTTGGCGGCGTGGACTGCGGCGCTGATCTGCTCGGGGCGAATGTTCTTGCGCATTGCCTTCAGGATTCGTGGCGAGCCGGACTCCATGCCGAACTTGAGTTCGATGCAGCCGGCGCGGCGTAGGGCATTCAGAAGCTCCGGGTTAACGGTGTTGACGCGCGAAAGTGCCGACCATTTCAGATCGAGGTCGGCGATCGAGTTGCAGACGTCGAGGACCTTGTGCCGGTTGATGATGAAGTTGTCGTCCACGATCGCGAAACCGCCGATGCCGTAGTCGGTCTTGAGCTGCTGCAGCTCCAGCCGGGCGCTTAGGCCGGAGCGATACTGGATGACCGATTTGGCGACTGCGCAGAACCGGCAGGCGTAAGGGCAACCCCTGCTGAACATCGTATGTGCCATATCGACATCGGTACCGGCGAGCCGGTCTGTCATGACCAGATCGTCTGCAGGCAGCAGATGCCGTGCTGGGAGCGGAAGGTGATCGATGTCGCGCTTGACGATGCGAGCCGCTGTTTGGACCGGATTGCCGTCACGCAGGTAGCAAATGCCGGCGACGCGCTCAAAACGGCGTGACCGCCCTTCCTCGAGCAGGTCGAGAATCGTCTGCTCGCCTTCACCAACGCCGACCACGTGGGGCCGAAGATCGAGCAGCGTTTGCTCAGGGTAGAAGTTGGCGTGGACTCCGCCTGCCATGATCAGCGCGTCGGGCGAGTGCTGCGAGGTTTGTCTCGCGCGCTTGATGACGCCATACGTCGCCGACGACGAAAGGCTGTAGCCGATGGCGTCGAAGCCTCGCAGATCAAGCGTTTCGTACCCTGGAGAGACTTTGAAGATCGCGACCTCATGCCCTGCCTGCTCTGCCGAGGCAGCGAGGTACAGTGGACCGAAAGGTGGGAATTCCTTGCGGCTCTCACGGAAACGGGCGAGGTCATAGACCTCTGGGTAGACGAGCGCAATCCGCACCCACCGAAGGTTGGGCGTCTATCGAGATTTCTTGCAAGGGCTGGAAATCCTGTGCCGGGACACATCGCGACGCTGCTCGACGAGGTGCGCGCCGGCCGCGTCTCGCCCGCGCGGATCGACGACGCGGTGCGGCGCATCCTCACCAACGGCGCCCCGCGGCCGGTGCAGGACATGCAGCTGTCGGCCGCCGACCGGACCGCCGGTGACGTGGCCGCGGTCGCTCGACCAGGAGCCGATCAACGTCGGCGATCGGCACTACGACCCGCTGTTCGCCTACGGCCACGGGCTGACGGCGCGGTAGACACCCGGCGGGGAGGGCCGCGCGGCGCCCCCCCCCCGTGATCGAGTGGCCCGCGCGCCGCGACGGGCGCGCCGTCGCGCCAGGCCTGCGCCGCGGACGATCACCGCGTGGCGGCGGGTGACACGATGCTGCCCGGCACCCGCATATTCGGCGATTCGGAGGCAGCATGAGCGACGCAGACAAGACCACCCGCGCGGCACCGAAGGCGGTCAACCGCCCCGGGGCCGCGCAACCCCCCGATGACGACGCGGCGCCGCCCGGCGAGCTGGGCCGCACGACGATCGGCGAGGGTGTCGTGACCAAGGTCGCCGGCCTGGCCGCGCGCGAGGTGCAGGGCGTCCACGACCTCGGTACCGGCACCGCGCGCGCGGTCGGCAGCGTGACCCAGAAGGTCGGCCTCGGTGACGCGTTCAACCAGGGCGTCTCGGTCGAGAGCGGCGTGAAGGAGGCCGCGGTCGATCTCACGCTCGTGATCGACTACGGCGAGTCGATCCCGCGTGTCGCCACCGCGGTGCGCAACCAGGTCATCAAGCGCGTGGAGTTCATCACCGGGCTGACGGTCATCGAGGTCAACATCACCGTCAACGACCTGTACTTCCCCGGCGACGACGAAGCCGACGAGGCCGGCGGAGCCGACGAGGCGGCACGGGTGGCCTGAGATGACAACCGACAGCGACCTCGTCGCGTCGGGGCGGGTGCGCCTGGCCCGCCTGGCCGGCCAGGCCATCGCGGGCACCGACGGCGTCACGCCCACGACGGGACCGGCGGGGCGCTGGCTGACCGTCGGCGGTCAGCAGCGCATCGCGGGCGTGCTGGCCGTCGAGGACGTCCATGGACGCGTCGACCTCGAGCTGCACCTCGTCGTCCGCTGGCCGCCGCAGATGCCGCTCGAGCAGCTGGGCGAGCTGGTGCGGGGCCGGCTGCGGGACGCGGCCGGCGCGGCCGGGATGGCAGCGCGTCTCGGCGCGGTGGCGGTCGCCTTCGACGACGTGCTGACCGAGATCGAGCGCGCCTGATGGCCTTGCTCGCGGCCCGTGGCCTGGCGCGCCTGGTCGCGCTGATCCTCACGGCGACATTCGCCGTCGCCGGCCTGGCGGTCGCCGTGTTCAGCATCCAGGGCGACAGCTCGACGCTGAGCCTGCCGAACCTCGCCCGCCACGCCCAGCTCGACGACCTGCTCGGCGACGCCGGCGACTTCCTGACATCGCTCGAGGCCGACGGGCCGACCGCGACGATCGCGGCGCTGGCCGGCGCCGGCGCGGTCATGCTGGGTCTGCTGCTGCTGTTCGGCGTGCTCGCACGCCGGCGCGAGCGCCTGATCGTCCTGCGACGCGACGCTGGCGGCACCGTTGCCGCGCGTCCGCGCGCGATCGGCCACGCCGCCGCCACGCTGGCCGAGCAGTCCCGCGACGTGCTGGACGTCAAGGCTCGGACCGGCGCCCGGCGGCGCGGCAGCGGCGGGCGGCTGCGGCTGACGGTCCACGTCGGCAGATCCACCGACCGCGCGGCGGCGACGACCGCGATCCGCGAGCGTGTCCAGGCGCTGACCGGCGGCTTCTCGCTGCGACTGCGCGTCCGCGGCCGCGGTGCGGCACGCCGTGCGAGGTCCACGTGATGCTGCGCCAACGCGTGCGCGCGCGCTCGTTCCCGGTCGCGCGCCTCGCCGCCGACGCCGTCGTCGTGGTCTTTGCGCTGGCCCTCGTGTGGAGCGGCGGGATGCTCGTGCTGCTGGCGTTCAAGACCTCGCCCGCCACGATCGACGTCCTGTCGGGCTACCGCACCGCCTATGACTACCTCGCGGGCCTCGAACCCGGGGACATCGGCGACACGACCCGCCTGGCGGCGGCCATCGGTGGCGTGCTCGCGTGTCTCGTCTTCGGCGCGGTGGCCTGGCGCGCGATCCCGCGCCCGTACCTCGCCCGCACCGACCTGCGCCTCTGCGACGACGAGCTCGGCACCGTCGATGTCAACCCGCGCGCGATCGAGCGGGCGGCCGAGCTCGCCGTCCTCGAGCACCCGGCCGTCGCCGCCGCCCGTGCCCGCTACGCGACCGACGACCTGACCCTCGACGTCAGCGCCGGTCGCGCTGACACGCTCGCCGAGACCCTGCTGGACGTCCAGCAGCGCGCACGTGACAGCCTGGCGCACCACGAGCTGCCGCCCCTACCCGTGAACATCACCCTCGTTCGCTTCGAACGAAAGACCCGAAGGGAACTGCAATGAACACCCGTCAGCTGGCCGCGCTGCTCGGCTTCGCCTTCGTGGCAGCCTGGATCGCCCTGAACTTCGGCTATGCGCTGCTGTGCCTGGTCGGCGCCGGCGCCTTCTACGCGCTGGCCGCCGTACTCCAGGGCGAGATCGACCTCGGCGAACTGCAATCGCGCGTGACGCAGCAACCAGCGGGCGCCGATCGCGCGCCCGGCACGAGCCGGGTCCGTCGCCCCCGGGTGCACTAGCGGGCCGGCCGCGCGCAGCCGCGGTGGTCGAGCGTAGGAGCGAACGTTCACAACACCGTGTGGGAAGCGCGCTACGGTGAACGAGTCACTTGGACTGAGCTCATGCGCCCGTACCGCGTCGTCACGACCGAGCCGATGATCTTGGGCGCATGAGCGCCGTGCACCGTGCCCAGATCGCACCGTCGCTTGACGGCGAGCAGCTCGACGAGCTGCTCGCGTATTGGGATGCCGCGAACTACCTCACGGCCGCGCAGATCTACCTGCGCGACAACCCACTGCTGCGCGAGCCGCTGCGCGTCGAGCACATCAAGCCGCGGCTGCTCGGCCACTGGGGCACCTCGCCGGGTTTGAACCTCGTCTACGCCCACCTCAACCGGCTCATCCGCAGGACCGGATCGGAGGTGCTGTACGTCGCCGGGCCCGGCCATGGTGGACCCGCGGTGGTCGCCAACGTCTACCTCGAGGGGACCTACTCGCAGGTCTATCCGCACGTCAGCCCCGACGAGGCCGGCCTGCTGGCGCTCGTGCGCCAGTTCTCCACGCCGGGTGGGATCCCGAGCCACGTCAGCGTGCCGACGCCCGGCTCGATCCACGAGGGCGCGAGCTCGGCTACGCGCTGATGCACGCCTTCGGCGCGGCGTTCGACAACCCCGATCTGCTCGTCGCCTGCATCGTCGGCGACGGTGAGGCTGAGACCGCCCCGCTGGAGGGCTCCTGAAAGGGCATCCGCTTCCTGGACCCGGCGCATGATGGCGCGGTGCTGCCGATCCTGCACCTCAACGAGTACAAGATCTCGGGTCCGACCGTGCTCGGGCGCGTGCCCGAGGACGACCTGCTCGCGCTGCTGCGCGGCCACGGGTATGCGCCGCGGATCGTCGAGGGCGACGATCCGCGCCGCGTCCATCGCGCGTTCGCCGCCGCGCTGGATGGCGCGCACAGCGAGATTCGCGCGATCCAGCGAGATGCGCGTGACGGCTCCGGGGGCGCGCCGGGAACGCCGCGCTGGCCCGCGATCGTGCTGCGCACGCCCAAGGGCTGGACCGGCCCGCACGAGGTGGACGGCACACCGGTCGAGGGGACCGCACGCTCCCATCAGGTGCCGCTCGCCGGCGTCCGCGAGAACCCGGACCATCTCGCGCAGCTCGAGCACTGGCTGCGCAGCTATCGGCCCCACGAGCGCTTCGACGAGTCGGGCGCGCTCGTCGCGCAGCTCGCCGCGCTCGCGCCCGACGGCGACCTGCGCATGGGCGCGCTGGCCCACGCGAACGGCGGGCGGCTGCTCGTGGCGCTGGACCTGCCCGACCCCGCCGCCTACGCGCTGCCGGTGACGCGGCCGGCGAGCACCCGCGCCGAGTCCACGCGCCAGCTCGGCGAGCTGCTGCGCGACGTCTACGCGCGCAGCGCCCCGTCGCGCAACTTCCGCCTGTTCAGCCCCGACGAGACGAACTCCAACCGGCTCGGGCCGGTCTTCGAGATCGAGGACCGCATGCTGCGCGACGCGCGCCCCGCGGACGAGCACATCTCGCCGCACGGACGCGTCATGGAGGTCCTGTCCGAGCACAACTGCCAGGGCTGGCTCGAGGGCTACCTGCTGACCGGCCGCCACGGCATGTTCGCGACCTACGAGGCGTTCGCGATGGTCTCGGCGTCGATGACGATCCAGCACGCAAAGTGGCTGCAGCACGGCCGTGAGCTGGCGTGGCGCGCGCCCGTCGCGTCGTTCAACGTCCTGCTGACCTCGACGTGTTGGCGCAACGACCACAACGGCTTCAGCCACCAGGGCCCTGGCCTGATCGACACGACGATCTCGATGAGCGGACACGTCGTGCGCGTGTACCTCCCGCCCGACGCCAACTGCCTGCTGTGGACGGCCGACCACTGCCTGCGCAGCCGCGACTACGTCAACCTGATCGTGATCGACAAGCAGCCCGAGCTGCAGTACCTCGACATCGACGCGGCCCGCGAACACTGCGGGCGCGGCGCGTCGGAGTGGACGTGGGCCGGCAACGCCATCGGCCGCGAGGAGCCCGATGTCGTCCTGGCCTGCATCGGCGACGTGCCGACGCAGGAGACGATCGCCGCGGCGGCGCTGCTGCGCGAGCATGTGCCCGAGCTGCGGTTTCGCGTCGTCAACGTCGTCGACCTCATGGCGATCGCGCCCGCCGAGGTGCACCCGCACGGGATGGGACGCGAGCAGTTCGAGGGGCTGTTCGGTGACAGCACCGAGGTCGTCTGCGCGTTTCATGGCTACGCCCGGGCGCTGCATCAGCTCCTGCACGGGCGACCGCAGGCGAGCCGCTTCCACGTCCACGGCTTCAGCGAGCAGGGCACGACGACGACGCCGTTCGACATGGTGGTCCTCAACGAGATGAGCCGCTACCACCTGGTGCTCAACGCGCTGCGAAGGGCGCGCCGGATCGCGCCCGGCGCGCTCGCGCTGGAGCGCCACTGCGAGGCCATGCTCGTGCACCACCACGCCTACATCCGCGAGCACTTCGAGGACATGCCCGAGGTGCGCGACTGGACCTGGCCGCACCCGGCCGCGGAATGACGGTGTCGGCGTTCACGCGCCACAAGGAGCATCCTCCGGTCGGCGTCACATAGGTGCGCGTTCTCGTCATCAACGCGGGCTCGAGCAGCCTCAAGCATGCGCTCGTCGACACGGCCGGCGATGCGATCCCGCGCGGTGGTGAGGAGCGCTGGGAGCCCGAGGACGCGCGCGCCGAGCAGCATGCCCGGGCACTGCGCGTCGCGCTGGCGCAGGCGGGCGGCGGCGAGGTCGAGGCCGTCGCGCACCGCGTCGTCCACGGCGGCGCGCGGTTCACCGGCCCGGCGCGGATCGACGCCGACACCCGCGCCGCGATCGCGGCGCTGGCGCCGCTTGCGCCGCTGCACACCCGCGCCGCCCTGGAGGGCATCGATGCGGCCGCGACGGCGCTGCCTGGCCTGCCGCAGGTCGCCTGCTTCGATACGGCCTTTCACCGCACGCTGGCGCCCGAGGCGGCGACGTACGCGCTGCCACGCGCATGGAGCGAGCGCTTCGGGCTGCGGCGCTACGGCTTTCACGGGCTCAACGTGGCGTGGTGTCACGAGCAGGCGGCGCGAATCCTCGGCGTCCAGTGCAGCCGGCGGCTCGTCGTGTGCCATCTCGGCAGCGGATGCTCGGTCAGCGCGGTGCTTGACGGGGGCGCGGTCGACACGACGATGGGCTTCACGCCGCTGGAGGGCGTGCCGATGGCGACGCGCTCAGGGTCGGTCGACCCGGGCCTGCTGCTGCACCTGCTCGCCGGCGGGATCGGGACCGAGGAGCTCGCCGAGGCGCTGAACCACCGCTCGGGGCTGCTCGGCATCGCGGGGATCGCCGGATTGCGCGACGTCGAGCGCGCCGCGATCGCCGGCGACGAGCGCGCGCAGCTCGCGCTCGACGTCTTTGTGCGAGGCGTCAGCGGCGCCGTCGCCGCGATGACGACATCCTTGCGCGGTCTGGACGCACTGGTCTTCAGCGCGGGAGCGGGCGAGCGCTCGGCGCTGCTGCGCGGCGCGATCTGCGCGCGCCTGGGCCAGCTCGGCGTCGCCGTCGACGAGGCCCGCAACGCGCAGGACGCCGAGCGGATCAGCGCCCCCGGCGCACCGGTCGCCGTACTGGCGTGCCGGCCGGCGAGGAGATCGTCATGGCACGCGAAGCCGCCGGAGTGCTGTCGTCCGCTCCCACCTCTTAATGGGACATCCGCGGTGAGTCATGTACGCGGGCGCGTTTAACAACAGTCGTTTCACACTGTCAGTTCACCCGCCGAGGCCGGAATCTGCGGCCGCCAGCCTGCCGGCCAAACTTTTCCTCCCGCCGCAAAGCGGGCGCGCTAGGCTTGGGTAGTCAATTTGGGATAGGTACGGGGCTCACATGAGACTCGTTTGTCTAGCCGTGTGGAGGCCCACGGTGGCCGACCGGATGTCAGGCGATCGGTTCGTACACGAATCGGTCGGGGGACTGCAGGAGCACCTCGCGCCGTCGCCGACGGGCGCGGCCGGCGACGATCAGCCGCTCTTCGGTAGCGAGCGGTCGAGCGCCGGCCGCGACCAGGCACGCCCCGGCGGTCATCGACAGCACCCAACCTTCGCCGCACAGGGCCACCGCCGGCCCGCTCGTCCTAAACCCCTCGATGAGCGCGGCGAAGACCGCCTCACGGTCAACCCGGGCCTGCTCTCCCCCGTGCGGCCCGGGTGGCCGTGAGGCCCCTCTTCACGATCGCGGCGCCGTCGGCTCGCGCCGGCCATCGAGGGCCGGCGCGCACGCGCGGCTCACTCGTAGGCCAGCGCCCGCAGGACGTCCAGCCGGGCGGCGCGCCGCGCCGGCCACAGCGAGGCCACCATCCCCGCGGCCGCGGCGGCCACGACGAGCAGCACGAGCGTCGTGACGGGGAAGGTCAGCCGGAAGCCCTCCTCCTCGAGTGGGCGGCTGATCGCCAGCGCGAAGACGACCCCGAGGGCCAGCCCGAGCAGCGCCCCGATCAGCGACGTGATGACGGCTTCGAGGCGCACGATGCGCTTGACCTGGCGGCGCGAGGTGCCGATCGCCCGCAGCATCCCCAGCTCGCGGGTTCGCTCGAAGATCGACAGCGCGAGCGTGTTGACGATCCCGAACAGCGCCACGATCAGCGACAGCGCCAGCAGCGCGTAGATGAGGTACAGCAGCTGGTTGATCTCCCCCGCCTGGGTCTCCTTGACCTGCTCGCGGTCCTGCGTCTCGGCGTCGGGGAAGCGCGCCGCCAGCAGCTTGTCGATCGACGCCCGTGTCACGGCGGCGGGCGCGCCGCCCGCGAAGCGCAGGAAGACGAACTCGTTGTCCTTCTCGTTGAAGTCCGCCTCCAGCCGCTCGTTGGGAACGACGAGCCCGCCGCCCAGCAGCCCGAAGTCGCTGCCTTCGTCGAGCAGCCCGCGGACGGTGTACGTGACGCGCTTGCCCGCCGGCGTGAGCATGCTGATGCGGTCGCCGATCCGCGTCTTCTTCGAGTAGCCGCTGTCGGCGAGCACGCCGTCGCTGCCCAGGCTGGCCAGCGTGGCGTCCGAGCCGTCCTTCCACTTCAGTGTGTAGGTCCGTGCGATCGTCGCGGGATCGATCCCGGTCACGCCCGTCGTGCCGCTCTCGCCGCCCACCTTCGCGGCCGAGAAGCGCACGCCGCTCACGGCGCCCACGCCGGGAACCGAGCGCAGGGCGTCCACGAGGGCGGGCGACGTCTCGCCGAAGCCCGACTTGTCGACGACCGACAGGTCGCCCGCGAACGCGCGGTCGACGGCGCCGTCGATCGATCCGCGCAGGCCCGCCGCGAAGATCGACACGAACGCGACCAGCGCGACGCCGATCATGAGCGCCGCCGCGGTGACCGCGGTGCGGGCCGGGTTGCGGGTCGCGTTCTCGCGGGCCAGCCGTCCGCTCACGCCCGCCATACGCTGCAGCGGGGCGCCGATGATCCACGCGAGCGGCCGCACGAACTGCGGGCTGAACAGCGCAACCCCGAGGAAGACGATGACCGCGCCGCCGCCGAGCGTCGCCGCCGCGCCGGAGCCCGAGGCTCCGCCGAACAGGCCGTAGCCGAGGATCGCGGCACCGATGAGGCACAGCAGCGCGGCGACGACGATCCGTCCGCGACCGGTCCGGGGCGTCGCCGTCAGGCCTTCGCGCAGCGCGACGACCGGCGCGATCCGCGTCGCGCGCAGGGCCGGCACGACGCTCGACAGGACCGTCACGAGCACCCCGACGGCGAGCGCCACGACGATCGTGCGGGTCTGGACGACGGAGGCGGTCGACGGCAGGTCGGCACCGATGATCTTCAGCAGCCCGCGCAGGCCGGGGGCCAGCGCCAGCCCGCCGAGGAGGCCGAGCACGGAGGCGAGAAACCCGATCACGCTGGCCTCGAGGATCACCGAGCGCAGCACCTGGCGGCGGCTGGCGCCGAGCGTGCGCAGGAGCGCGAGCTCGCGGGTACGCTGCGCGACGGTGATCGTGAACGTGTTGTAGATGACGAACGCGCCGACGAAGAGCGCGATCCCGCCGAAGACGAGCAGCGCCGTGCGCACGAACCCGAACTCGTCCTGCAGGTCGGCGGTCCGCTGGTCGGCGTCCTGGGCGCCGGTGCGCACCTCGACGGGCCAGTCCGCCAGGGCGGCGGTGACGCTGGCACGCAGCCGGGCGGGCGACACGCCGTCGCGGGCGGCGATCGAGATCGAGCTCACCGAGCCGCGCCGGCCGATGAGCGCCGTGCGCTGGGCAGCGTCACGATCGCGGCCGGAAAGCCGCTGACCGTCTGCGCCTCGCCGAACCGCGCGCTGCCGACGAGCCGGAAGCGGCGCAGGCCCTCGCTGCCGACGACGGTCACCTTGTCGCCGAGCGCGAAGTCCCCGTCGGCGAAGGCCTTCGCCGACAGCGCGAGCTCGTCCGGCGCGCGCGGCGCCCGCCCGCTGACGAAGACGAATGGGTCAAGCGGCTTGGGCTGCAGGGCCATGACGAAGTTCAGGTTGCCGCCGATGCGGTCGCCCTGGGCATCGCGGATCGACACGTCGTCGCGGATGGCGCCGGCGGCCGCGGCGACGCCGTCGACTTTGCGCACGCGGTCGACGAGATCGTCTGACAACGGTGGTGGCGACTCGTCGAAGGCGGCGTCGACCTTCTTGGGCGAGACGACGACGTCGGTGCCGGAGTTGGCCTGCTGGAAGGTCTCCGAGAAGGACTTGTCGATGGTGTCGGTCAGCACGTACGTACCGGCGATCATCGCCACGCCGAGCACGATCGAGAACGCCGTCAGAACCGTGCGCAGCGGGCGTGCTCGCAGGCCGCGCAGAGCGACCTGCCTCATGACCGCAGGCCCTTCATGACGTCGAGGATGGCGTCAGCGCCGCCGGCAGGGCCATCGTGCGCGACGCGCCCGTCGGCGAGCACGACGAGGCGGTCGGCGAAGGACGCCGCGCCCGCGTCGTGGGTCACCATGACGACCGTCAGTCCGTAGTCGTCGACCGCGCGGCGCAGAAGCTCGAGCACCTCGATCGACGCGACGGAGTCCAGGTTGCCCGTCGGCTCGTCGGCGAACACGACGGCCGGCCTGGACACCAGCGCCCGCGCGACGGCCACGCGCTGCTGCTGGCCACCCGAGAGCTCCGAGGGGCGGTGCCTGCGGCGGTCGCCGAGGCCGACGCTCTGCACGAGCGACTCCAGCCAGTCGCGATCGGGCTTGCGCCCGGCGATCGTCAGCGGCAGCACGAGGTTCTCCTCGGCGGTGAGGACGGGCAGGAGGTTGAAGGCCTGAAAGACGAAGCCGACCTTGTCGCGCCGCATCTCGGTCAGCCGGCGGTCGTCGAGCGCGTCGAGTCGCACGCCGTCGAGCGTCACGCTCCCGGCGGTGGGCGTGTCGAGGCCGGCCATGAGATGCATGAGCGTCGACTTGCCCGAGCCCGAGGCTCCCATGATCGCGGTCAGCTCGCCGCGCTGGATCGCGATGTCGACGCCCGCCAGGGCATCGACAGCGGCGGCGCCCTCGCCATACCGGCGGTGCAGGCCGGCGGTGGCGACGATCGTGGTTGCGCTGGCGGAGGGATCGGCTTGCTCGAAGACGTGTGTGCTCATGACGCCCAGCATGAGGCCACCCGCGGCAGCCGTCCATCGGGGATGCCCCTAGGGGATCCTCCGGTCAACCGTACCTCACCTGAAACACACTATTTCAGACGGCATACCCGACCGCGACGGAATTTCGGACGGAGAGGTACTTGCTCTGCCGGCGGGCGCGACCGCCTTACGCTCAAGACCACCACACCGCGATGCACCGCAATTAACGGTATGAAACGACCGTCTGCATCTACCAGGCCAGCAGCCCCGAGGCCATCCGCGAGCACGCCAGGCGCGCCGACATCCCGGCCGACGAGATCATCGCGCTCGCCGACACCGTTGTGGTCCAGCCGGATCCCGGGTCCGTCGCGTCGTGACAGAGCCGCGCCTCTCGCCTGACCCTCTCCCGATGGCCGTGGTGTCGCCGTGCGCGCACTCAGCGGCATGCACGGCGACCCCGGCCCGTTCGGGTTGCGGCGGTTCAGGGGTGCCGTTGAGGAAGGCGGCACCAACCGACATGTAGCGTCAGTCCGGCGGCGTCGACCGGCCGCTCGTTCAGGCGATCTCGAGCGCCTGCGTGCCGATCGAGCCGGTCGAGCCGAGGATGAGAAGGCGCCGGGGCACGCGGGGCATTCTCGCAGGCGCGTGTCTCACGCCGGACGCCAACCGTCTTGCGAACAGCCAGCCTGACGGGTCGTCGGGAACGACGAGCACCTTCGACGCGCCACATGAGCCCGGGATTTGGGCGCCGGGGTGTAGTGGCGCGCGGCCGCGTCGCGCATCTCCTTCTCGGTAAACCCAGACGCATGCGCCAACCTCGCGAACCCGATCCCGGTCGCGTCGGCGAGCAGGACCGCCACCAGTTGTCCGAGCCGCCCGCCACTGCGCGCGACCGAGCCGCCGCGGTGCTGCAGCTCGTCGAGGAATCCGATGTCGCGGTGGGTCTCGATCACGAGCGATGAGATCTCGACCAGCGGCAGCATGTCGTGCACGAGCCCGGCCAGGGCGGGCTTCTCGACGCGCTGCTCGCCGGGGGGCTCGCCGACGATTCGGTGGCCGTCAAACAGCACCCGCTCGCGGCCGTCGAAGCCGTCTTGCAGCCGGCGGACGAGCTGGCGCTGGGACGCCTCGAGCTCGGCGAGTCGCGCCTGTTCGTCCAGTGGCCGGTCGAAGATCGCGGCGAGCTCGGTGCGCTCGCGCTGCCACTGCACGCGCGGCATCATCCAGCCGGCCGGATCGCCGTAGCGATGGCTGTGCGCCCGGTACAGGCCGCGCGCTCGCAGCGCGTCTCGGACGAGGATCCACAACGCCAGCTCGTAGCGGGTGCGGACCGGGCGTCCCTGATCATCGAGCGTCCACGCCCGCCAGGCGGCCGGCAGCACCTGCAGCGGCGCGTCCGGGAGCAAGCGCAGGTGGCGGTTGGCATTGGCGTACTCGACCGCGGCGAGCAGGCGCCCGTAGCCGCGGCTGGCGGTCAGGTCCAGCGCGGCGATCACGGCGGGCGCGAACTGCGCCAGGTGTGCGTGACGGCGATGCTGCGCGTCGCGGCGTTCCTGCTCGATCGGCACCGCCAGCGCGCCCGGGTCAGCGACGACCTCACGCAGCCGCTGCTCGCCGACCTCCTGGAGGGTACGGCTGACGGGGTCCTCACCGTGATCGATCGCGTCCAGCAGGATCCGGGCGAGCGTGCCGGCCAGGCCGCTGCGCTGATCGCGCGCCCTGGCGGATTCCTCGCGCTGTTTCTTGACGGCGTTGATCGCGGTGCGCTCGGCGTTCTGGATCGCCGAGCAGTAGCGGTCGCGTCGAGGGCGAGCTGACGAAGGATTTCAAGCGCGTCGCCGGCAAGCAAGCGATCCTCTTTCGCGTCGCGGAGGCCTCGCTCTCAGACCCCGACGGCACGGTGCGCCGCGTCGTGTTCCCGGCGGCCGGGGAGGCAACGCTGCGCGACCTGGTCCGCGAGGCCAAGGCCAACGAGGCAGCGTTCAAAGCGCGCGTGCGGACCGTGCTGAGCTCGTCATACTCGGCGTACTACCGGCGGATGCTGCCCAGGCTGTTCGACGCACTGGACTTCCGCTGCGACAACAGCGCCTACCGGCCGGTCATGGACGCGCTCGCGCTGGTGCGCCGCTACGCTGATCAGCCCGGTCGCGTCAAGCACTACGACCCCGCCGATCGCGTCCCGATCAACGGCGTAGTGCCGCGCGAGTGGCGCAACGCCGTCCTGGATGACAGCGGTCGTGTTCAGCGCGTCGCCTACGAGCTGTGCGTCCTGCGCTCGCTGAGAGACGCGTTGCGGCGCCGCGAGATCTACGTCGCCGGCGCGACCAGGTGGCGCAACCCGGAGCACGACCTGCCCGCCGATTTCGCCGAGAACCGCGCCGTGCACTACGACGCGCTGCGCCAGCCGTTGGATGCGACCGCGTTCATCGCGACGCTCAAGACCGCGATGCGTCAAGCGCTCGCGACCCTCGACGACCGGATCGCTGACGGCAGCAGCGGCGTTCGCATCACGACTCGGCGCGGCGATCCGTGGATCTCGGTGCCGCAGATCGGCAAGGTGACCGAGGCGCCGAACCTCGCCGCGCTGAAGACGGAGATCGAGCGGCGCTGGGGCACGCTCGGCCTGCTCGACGTCTTGAAGGACGCCGACCACCTCACAGCCCTGACCGATCAGTTCGCGACCGTCGCGTCCCGCGAAGCGAGCCCGCGCGCCGTGCTGCGCCGCCGGCTGCTGCTGGTGCTCTTCGCGCTGGGCACGAACATGGGCATCAAGCGTATCGTCAGCACCGGCGGGCACGGCGAAAGCGAAGCCGCCCTGCGCCACGTCCGGCGGATGTATGTCTCCCGCGACAGCTTGCGCCGTGCGATCGCGACCTTGGTCAACGCGACGTTCGCCGCCCGCGACGCGGCGTGGTGGGGTCAGGGCACGGCGTGCGCGAGCGATTCGAAGAAGTTCGGGTCGTGGTCCTCGAACCTGATGACCGAGTATCACATCCGCTACGGCGGCCCGGGCGTGATGATCTACTGGCACGTCGAGCGCAACAGCGTCTGCATCTACTCTCAGCTGAAGAGCTGCTCCGCCTCCGAGGTCACCGCGATGATCGAGGGCGTCCTGCGCCACTGCACGACCGCCGAGATCGACCGCGACTACGTCGACACGCACGGCGCATCCATCGTCGGGTTCGCGTTCGCGCACCTCCTCGGCTTCCGGCTGTTGCCCAGGTTGAAGAACATCGCCAGCCAGCGCCTGTATCGCGTCGACCAGGACACCGCCCACGAGCGGCTTGCGGCGATCCTGACGCGGCCGATCCGCTGGGATCTGATCGCCCAGCAGTACGACCAGCTCGTCAAGTACGCCACCGCCCTGCGCCTGGGGACCGCCGAAGCGGAGCAGGTGCTGCGGCGCTTTACGCGTGGCGGGCCGAAGCACCCGACCTACCAGGCGCTCGAGGAGCTCGGCCGCGCCGCCAAGCCGATCTTCCTCGCCGAGTACCTCGCGCAGCCCGAGTTGCGCCGCGAGATCCACGAGGGTCTGCAGGTCGTCGAGAACTGGAACTCCGCGAACACGGAGGTCTTCGACGGCAAGGACAGAGCTCACCGGCTCAGATCGCGAGGCACCAGGAAGTGTCGATGCTCGCGCTGCACCTCCTGCAGTCCGCGCTCGTGCACGTCGATACCCTGCTGGTCCAAGAAGTGCTGGCCGACCCTGCGTGGGCCAAACGGCTCACCGATCATGATCGGCGAGCGCTGTCGCCGCTGTTCTGGACGCACGTCAACCCCTATGGCACCTTCGACCTCGACATGAGCACCCATCTCGACTTTGCGACGAGCACAGGCAACGCGGCGGCAGGTCAACCACGGTAGCGCTGCCCCCGTGGCGCCCCGTGAGAATAACGTCGAATGATCAGGGTCTTGGTGTTGTGCGGTCGTCCGATGCGTCTCAGCCCGCGCGCTGCTGAGGAGTGGTTGCGCAAGGAGGTCGGCAAGCTGCTCACCGATGGCGCGGTGACGCAGATCGAGGTC
>Ga0136615_10000118_pt1 | contig 31907 bp, 34 predicted proteins | sample AntDrymUQ2882206_2_FD_106647 | JGI IMG/M metagenome (GOLD analysis project Ga0136615, IMG submission 106647) | Polar desert sand microbial communities from Dry Valleys, Antarctica - metaG UQ288 (22.06) | ecosystem: Environmental > Terrestrial > Soil > Desert | place: Antarctica: Dry Valley... | reverse complement strand
GACTCCAGCTCGCCGCTACGCGGCTCGCCTCCGTCGATCCCCACACGCGTCTCTACGCGCTACCAGCCTGGGGAATTCTTGTCGTCGGAAGTGAGGAGAATTGCGTCATCGCGCGCACAACCGAGGCCATGCGTGATCACCTTCTCCAGAACGTGGTTCTGGGAGCCGAGGTGTCTCAGAGCAGCCCGACGACCCGCGGCTGAGCGCTGCCCAGATCAGCGGACGCGCCGTCGACAGCCACATCGCCAGGCCGCGCAGCTCGCCTTGCCCACGCGGGAGCCGGGGAAGTACTCGTCAACTGCGGGCTAGGGCTGATCGCTGACCCGCTTGCAGACCCCTCGATTCCGTCCCTGGGGAGACAGGTGTCTCCTGCCCACCGGAGAACGCGTGCATGAGCCCCCTGAGCCACAGGAAACTTTCGGCCGCCGGTTGACAAACGAGCGAGGCCCGCCCCCTGGAGGACTCGTCTGAAGCTAACTGCCGGTCGTCGGCCGGACGGCGTGGAACCTATGCTCGCGACGCTGCTGGCCTGAGCCCGTTTGGGTGGACAACTCCGAGAATGTTACGGTCGCGGCATGGCTGAGCCACGTCGCGGCCGCCCGCCCACTGTGGATCCCGATGCCTCTCACGCCGCCCGGCTCGGCGCTGAGATCCGCGCGCGGCGCACCACAAAGGGGCTGACGCTCCAGCAGCTCGTAGACCTCGCCGGCTACACGCTGCAGTACCTCTCTGAGGTCGAGCGCGCCAAAGCTACCCCCACAGTTGCGTTCGTGGCCGCGGTGGATCGCGCCCTGGACGCTCACGGGGCGCTTGAGCTGCTACTGCCGCCGGTCCTCCAAGATCGCGAGCGACAGCGCTAAGAACGTGCCGAAGCCCGTCGAGCCGAAGCCGGATCACCGCTACGCTGTGACGCGAACGCACAGCGAAGTAGCAGGAGACGACGAAGACGTGGAGCCGACCGACCGACGCGGCCTTTTCAACGCTGCCGGCGTGGCCGCGCTCGGCGCGGCTGGCGTGACCACCGTGGCCGCGCCCGCCCAAGCTCACCAGATCGACCCCGAGCTACCGGCGCACTGGGACAATCTGCTGCGCCTGCTCGGTCGCCTTGACATGCTGCGCGGCCCACAGGACGTGCTCGACGCCGTGCGGCGCGAGACCGCACTCATTGCGGGGTACCGGCAGGTCGCCCGCGGCAAGCTGCGCGTGGCGCTCATGCGTGTCGAGGCGCGCTGGTCGGACCTCGCGGCTTGGCTTTGCGAAGACACCGGCAGGACGCACGACCGCGACGCCTGGACGCAGAGGGCACGTCAGCTAGCCCAAGAGGCCGCCGACCTGGAGCTCGTCGCGTTCTCGCGGGCGCGACAAGCTGAGTGGGCCGCCATGGCACGCGACCCGCGCGCAGCCGGACTCGCCGACGCCGCTCTGAGCGTTCGCGGCGTAAGCGCACAGACGCGCGCCTGGTGCGCACGTCAAGCCGCGCTCGGCCACGCGTATGCGGGGGATGCCGCGGCGTGCGAGCGCAGACTGCATGACGCCTACGGCTTTCTGGAGCGCGCGGACTCGCCCGTGCCGCCATGGGCACACGAGTTTCGCGTGACACGCTCTGGCACTCGCGCCACGGAGGCGTGCTGCTGGCTGGCGATGGCGCCCGACAAGGCGATCGGGCTCTACGACGAGGCGTTGCGTGACTGGCCGTGCGACGAAGTGCGCGACCGTGGTCTGCACCGGTCGCGCCTGGCGCTGGCCTGCGCGCAGGCCGGTGAGCTGGACCGCGCCAAGGCCGAGGGCGCGCAGGCGTTCGTCATCGCCAAGCAGACGGGCAGCGTGGCCGCGACACGCGAGCTGCGTCGGCTCGGCGCGCTGCTACGCGCAGCCTGAGCACACACCACCAACTGCCGCGGTGAAGACGGTTCGGGCTGGTCGCTGGACGACGGCGACCATGCCACCCTTCACGAGGGCTGCGCCTACGTGAGGAGGACCCGCCAGCCCCGCGTGATCCCGCCGTAGCCTTCGGTCCGGCTCCGCCGGATCTTGATCGCCTTCTCAGCGGAGCCAGGCGGGGCTGTCCAGTGCAGCCCGAAGGGCCGAGCGGATGCGAGCCGCGAAGCGGGGCCACTTGACCGCCTCGAACGGCGCAGCTACGCCGTTGCGCCCGGCGGGGACGTGGCGCCGTTCTCTACCCGTCATGGGCGTCGTCACGCTGTGAGCCGGCCGTGCCGCGGCCGCCGGCCCGGAGGGCGAAGCCCGTAGGGGGCAGGGCGGGCCGCAGGCAGCGGCACGGTCGGCGGCGGCGCGAAGCGCCGCCACTTGAGGAAGTAGAGAAAGTCTCAACGAGATGCTCGGGGAGGCGGGTAGCGCGCGGGACCAGACGGTCTTCTTCGGCATGCCGTTTTCTAAGTGTGCGGACGGGTAGTCGATTATTGAAGCCATCCCACCCAAAGAGGAGCCATGAGCATCCTGGACAAGCTGACAGGACGTGCGAAGAAGGCCGTCGGCGACCTGACCGGCGACAAGGGGCTGCGCCGCAGAGGCCGGCAGGAAGAGCGCAAAGGAGAAGCCAAGGAGGAACTCGAGCGCGCGCAGGATCGCACCGCAGCCAAGGCCAACGAAGTGAGCGATCTCGAACGCAAGACCTAAGCAGCCTTCGACCACCACAGAACACTGTCGGTAGCTGCGGTACGCCGGACCGCAGGTGGCCGGCATCCGATCGCTCCCGGCGCAGCGCGCCGGGAGCGGATGGCCGACTGTCCTTGGAGGATTTGCGCTCCGGAGTCCCGAGTGCCAACGGCGACGTGCATGTACGACCGGGGATCGGGGTGCAGGGGATGTAGCGGGTGTTGGCTCTGGGCTGCCGCGTAAGCATCGGTGGGATGAGGTACGGTAGCGGTCGTCTAGACACCCGGACGTGGAGTGTGTTTTCGTGGCTGGTGTGATCGATCCGACCGGTGATCGGGCGGTCTACAAGCAGATCGCTGATCAGCTGCGCGCGGCGATCACGACCGGTGTCTTGGGGCCCGGTGAGCAGGTGCCCAGCGAGCATGAGCTGGTCGCCGAGTACGGTGTCGCGCGGGGGACGGCTCGTCAGGCGATCATGCTGCTGCGCAACGAGGGCCTGATCGAGGCCGTGCACGGCCGGGGCAGCTTCGTGCGCGCGCCTGAGCCGGTCGAGCGGCTGCGACCCGATCGCCTCGCGCACGGCTGGGAGATCGGTCCAGAGCCCGACGACCCGCCAGTTGACGATGGGCTGCATGGTGCAATCGGGGGGCCGATGGGTGCGCCGCCCGAGGAGCTGATGATGCGCTTTGAGACCAGGCAACTCGGCAAGGCTCGCGCGCCGGCTGATGTCGCGGCGCTGCTGGGCCTGCCCGACGGCGCCGCCGTGCTCGTGCGCCGCTGGGAAACGCTCTTCGAGCACAGCGTCCGCGCGATCGTCTCCTTCTATGTCCCCTGGGTCATCGCGACGGCCGCGGGCCTGATGGACGTGCAGACCGGGCCGGCGGTGTATCTGGCGCTGGCCGACAACGGCCATCGCGCGACGCGCATGATCGAGGAAGTCCAGGCCCGCATGCCGACCACAGCCGAAGCACAGAAGCTCACCCTCAGATCCGGCGTGCCCGTCCTCAGCGTCCAGCGCGTCAACCACACCGCTGACGGCCGACCGGTCGAGGTCTCCATCTCGGTCATGAGCGCCGATCGCTACCGCCTCGTCTACGAACTCGCCGAGGACTGAGAGGCCAGGCGGCGCGGGGTACTGAACCCCGGTGACGCGCTCGTGGCGACCGCCGTCCAAGCGTCTCTACGGACCGCTCGCGAAGCGCTGCTCGATCAGCGCCTGGTCTACCTGCAAAGCGTCGTTGTCAGCGAGTAACAGCCACCCCGAGGCGGGCGCAGCCGCGTAACGGTGCACTCGACGGCTCTGGCCGGTGCAGCTACGCCCGGTTGGGAGACAGATGCGTCCTCGGGCGGGTCGCGGCGCCCCCCGCGACCTCAGCTCTACAACTGCGTCGGGGAGTCGCGATCCGTGAGTTTGCCCGGATCGATCCCCCTCGGCTGGCCAGGTCTCAAGGGGTCGGGCTCCTCGGACTCGCTCAGCTGCGTCGAATGGTCCGTGACCTCGGCAACGCCCTCCTCGTCGTGCTCCACGTCGGGGCCTGTGCCCTCACTGCCCTCGACGCTCGTGTCGTCGTCTGCCTCGCCGCTAGGGCTCGGCTCCTCGACGGCGGCCTCCTCGGCGTCGTCGTCTGCTTCCTCGGGATCTGCGGTCGTGTCCTGCGGCTCGTCAGCCATCTGTCTTCTCCTCCGCTCCCCAGCGTGTCCCAGACGACGGTCACCGTTGGCGATCAGCCGCCGGCTTTGTGGTGGTGCAGCTGCCCAGTCGATCATACGCGCGCGCTCACGCGCCCGCGAGGGGGTACCGGCCGGCCGGGACAAGCTCGGCGAAGCGTCGTTGTTCAGCGAGTAGCGGCCACTCCACGGCGCTCCCGTGGCATTGCCGCTGGCAAGCACTTCTTGCTTGCGCTCCCTCCTCGCGACCTCGGGGGGCGCTCGTTTTCAACCAGGTACTAGAGAATCCTGGACCGAGGAACTGGTCCCCCTGTACGATGGTTGTCTAGACAGGTATTGCGCGACTGTGAGGGGTGGCGTGGCTTGCGATGAACCGAACCGCAGACAACGCCGTCGACCGCTCGCGACTGAAGGTCGTGCTCGGGCCCGTGCCCCCGCGCTACCTGACCGTCGCCGAGGCCGCGCGAGCATCGGGATTCTCGCGGCAGGCGGCGTACCGCGCGATCGGTCGCGGCGACCTGCGAGCAAGCGTTGTGTGCTGCGCATTCGCATCCACCCCGACGACTTCCTGGCCTGGATGGACGGCGATAGCGCCGCCGTCCCTTCCGAACCGCGTACCACGCGTCGGGCTGGTGCACGCACGTCACCCGCTCCGGATGGCCTGCGCAGCCTGCTTGCGAAGCGGAGCTCGGCGGCATGAGCATCGAGCGTGTCCACCGCAAGAGCGGCGCCGTGTGGCGCGTGCGCTGGCGCGAGAACGGCCAGCCACGTCCCGCGTGATGGCACCAAGCGCGACGCCGAGCTGTTCGAGGCCGACCTCACCCGGCGCAAGCGCCTCGGCCAGCTCGCGCAGATCGACGCCGGCCGCCAGACCGTCGCCCAGTTCGCCCGCGAGTGGTGGCGCATCCACGCTGAGCCCAACCTCGCAACGCGGACCCGGGAGACGTACGCGGCGGTCTTTGACAAGCACATCCTCCCCCGCGTCGGCGGGCTCGCCCTGCGCGACGTCACGCCCGCAGTCGTGGCCAGCCTGAGCGCCGACATGCAGGCGGCGGGGGTCGGGCCCGCGGCAACCCGCAAGGCGCTGATGGTGCTGCAGGGAATCCTCTCCTGCGCTGTGAACTGGGGGCACGTCTCGAGCAAGCCCGTCGTCGGGGTGCGCAAGCCCAGCGCCAAGCGCCGGCGCGCTGTCATACCGCCGTCGCCGGCTGTTGTCGAGCGCATGCGTGGCGCGCTGCTCGCGGTCGGCCAGCTTCGGGACGCGACGCTCGTGTCGGTCCTCGCGTACGCCGGGCTGCCGTGGAGCAACGTTCGGGGCCGCACGCTGCTGATAGATCGCGCGCAGAGCGACGAGGGCCTCAAGGACACGAAGACCGGCGGGACGCGCTCGGTGCGTTTGCTCGCACCGCTGGCCGCGGACCTGGCGGCATGGCGCCTTGCCAGCGGCCCGCTCGTCGGCGAGGCGCTCGTCTTCCCGACGCGCGATGGAGAACTGTGGCGCGATCACGACTGGGCGAACTGGCGACGCCGCGTCTTCGACCCGCTCGCGGCCACCGCCGGCGTGTCCGGAATGCGTCCGTATGACCTGCGCCATGCGTTCTGCTCGCTGCTGATCGGCGAGGGCCTGTCGGTGGTCGAGGTCGCGCGCCAGGCGGGCCATGCGCCGACGATGACGCTCGCGCGGGAACACATTCGCGAGGCCCGGGATCATCGCTGGGTAGGACAGCAGCATCGTCGGCACGCCGATCGTGAACGCGAACCACCACTTGCGCATCAGCGTCCGGTACTCACGCTCGGCTTCTGTGGAGGAGTCGCCCGTGGCTGGGTCCTGCGGTGGCGCAGCCGGCGGCCCGGGCGTCGCGGCCCGACGCTCGACGGGGGTTGGTGTTGCGACGACCGAGCTCAGCGTCAGCTTCCTGGCGTGCGGGTCAAGTCGAGCGCGTCGCGGTGCTCGCGGTACTCGTCGGCCGTCATGTCGCCGCGCGCGAAACGCTGCGCGAGGATCTCGCCGGGCTGCGGAGCGCTCTGCGCAGCCGTTGCGGTCGATAGTCCTTTGACTCCGTAGAACGCAAGGACGACGAACACCGACGCGAACACCATCATCGACACCCACATCCAGGGCGTGTCATGCCGACCGACCATCACGAGACCTCCATCGAATCGGGCACCCGAACCATGCGTGCACTCTGGCGTGGCCGGTGCCTGCTGCCATCCGGGATTCGGGCCCGCCGCAAGCGGAGACCTACGGACGCGCGCACAGCGTGCTCCTACAGTCCGTAGTTCTCCGCCGCAGACGTGCGGGAGAACCATGCTCCTTGGCCCAGGCCGCGATCTACAGTGGCCTCAACGCATTGCACCTACCGATTGACGGAGGTCGAGATGAAGACGAAACTGGACGAGAGCAAGCACTCGATGAAGACGATGTGGCTCTGCGGGGTCTTCGCGGTTCTCGCGATCGTGTTCCTCGCCAGCGGCGTGGGCGCCGGCGCGCTGTTCCTCATCCCGTGCATGCTGATGATGGGCGCGATGATGTGGATGATGATGGGCGGCCGCGGCAGCAGCACCGCGGCCCCGACAAGCCGTAACCGGCCATGAGCGACGCGCCCGCGGACACCGATGTTGTGCTCGGGGCGCCGGGCACCGACGTGCGCGCGCTCTACGAGCACGTCGCCGAGCGCTACGACCGCTTCCGTGGCCTGTGGCTGAGCTGGCCGGCGCGCCCGCCGAGCACGCCCTGATCGCCGAACTTCAGGCGGTCCTGCGGCCCGGCGCGAAGGTGCTCGACGCCGGCTGCGGGACTTCGTGAGCTCGCTCGCCCTCGCGCGCGAGCGACTTGACGCCCTGCCCAGCCAGCCCCGCGTCGGTAGGGTAGCGGATGTCGGCCTCGATCACCGTCGGGTCGATCCTGAGCGCCCTCGCGCGAAAGCGCTTCTCGCGAACCTCCGACTCGATCAGCGCCCTGATCATGTCGTTGACCGTTCCGGGTCCTCGTCCCACAACGTCTCCGCCTGCGCGGCCGCCAACCGCAACATCGCCTCCTCTCGTCAGCAACATGCCCATATGCAGGCATATCTTGACGATCAGACCGGACAGACCGGCTTCACCGGCACGCGGTCAAACCTGTTCAGGGCGGCGAGTTTTCCGCGGAAAGTAGCTCGGATCGCGGCGACGCGCCACGGCCCGATCGTTGTCAGCAGCGCTGGATTAGGTCACCGCCGATGCTGTTTCCAGCCGTCGACCGCGGTCCAGACTCAGCAGACCGATCGCGCATCCCGCGCCGAGTAAGACCAGTCCAATCCAAGGAAGTTCGGGCCAGTCCGCCGAGCGGGCAAGGTCGAACACAGTGCCCGTGAACAGGTTTCCCAGCAGAATCCCCACACCCACCACCGTGTTGTAGAACCCGTAGTGGGTGGCGACCAGCTTTCCCTCGGAGAACCGCACGATCGTGTCCATTTCAAATGGGAAGACCGCGACCGTGCCGAGCGCCAGCACTGCGGCGCTTAGCACCAGGGCGATGGCGGCGACGACGGGCGCGGTCCGGGCGGCAGCGCCGGGCGCGACGAAAGCCAGCGCCATCAATGACATGCCCGCCGCCAAGCAGGTCCCGGGTGACCATCGGGCTTTCAACCAGCTGGTGATCTTCACCTGGCCGAGGATCGCCAGTCCGCCGGAAACGACGAACAGCGCGGTGATGAGTGCGGTGCCCGCCGCGCCGGAGCCAGCGATTCTGTGTGCTTCCATCGGCAGCGCGAGATACATCTGGAACGACAACACGTAGGAACCAATCATGACGAGCGCGAACAGCCTGAACGACCGGTTGGCCGTCACCGTACGCAAGCCCGTCAGCATCGAGTCCCGGCCCTCGGGTCGGTCGGCCATGGTGGCTTGCGCGGGAAGCGCCCGTACCGAGATAACGGAGAGGACGGCGAACACCGCTGCCGCGACCAGACAGGTGAGCCTGAAATCCACTGCGGTCAGGACCAAGCCGACGACGGGGCCCGCCAGGATGCCACCCTGGTAGAACACATTGAAGACGGCGAATGCCTCGATCCGTCGCTCTCCAGAATCGGCGGCGAGGTATGCGCGGACCGCCGGGTTGAACAGCGCGCCTGCGAAACCTGTCGCTGCCAACGCGATAATCAGACCCGGCAGCGAGTCGACGATTGCCAGCGACGCAAAACCGCCGATTCGCAGCACACACCCCGCGACGATCAGCGGTTTATAGCCAAACCGATCCGCGAGCGTGCCGCCGACGAGAAACATTCCCTGCTGGGAGAAGTTTCGAATCCCGAGCACGAGTCCAACCGTCCAGCTCGCCAAGCCGAGCGACCCGGACAGGTAGCTGGCCAGATACGGCATCAGCATGTAGAAGCCCACGTTGATCGTGAACTGGTCGATCATGAGCAGCCGACTTGGCCGGTTGAATGAACGGAATTGACCGACGAGCTGCCTCACGGCCGCACTCCGTGTGGCACAGGTGCCGTCGGCACGACGACGGTCGGCCGAGTCACCGTGGCGCAGCGGGTCCAGTGCTTCACCACACAATCGGCGGTGCTGGAGATCGTGTCGGGTTCTGCTGGCGGCGCCCTGTCCAGCAGTCCATGGCGAGCGCAGTACACGTCGTTGAAGACGGTGTCGAAGTAGCGCTGAGGACTATCTGGAAACACAGCCACGACGCGAGCGTCAGGATCGTGCGTGCGGGCAATCCACATGGCCACCAGCGCCACCGCGCCGACACTCCAGCCGCCGGTAGCATGGTGAGTCGCGGCCAGATCGCGGCAGGTCCGCACGGCTTCGTGCGGTGCGACCCAGTGCACTTCGTCAAAGGCGTCGTAGTCCACATTGCCGGGGTAGATGCTCGAGCCCAGCCCACGCATGAGGCGTGAGGTCGCAGGCTGCCCGAAGATCGTCGATCCGATCGTGTCCACCCCGATCAAGCGAAGGTGCGGGAAGTGGCGCTGCAGGACCCGGAAGACCCCTGCGGAGTGCCCGCCCGTACCGACCGAGCACACGAGGATGTCGATCGGGCCGAGCTGGGCCACCATTTCATCGGCCAGCGAGGCGTATGCGGCAACGTTATCGGGGTTGTTGTACTGGTCCGGGCTCCATGCGCCGGGTTGCGCGACGAGGAGTTGGCGGACACGGTCGCGTCGTGCCTGCTGCCAGCCGCCGGTCGGGTGCGGTTGCGCGACGAGCTCAACGCGGGCGCCATGCGCGGCCAGCATGCGCTGCACGATGGGTTCCATTCCGGGGTCGGTAACGACTGTGACCGGATGGTCGTGCACAATCCCGGCCAGGGCGAGCCCGAGGCCGAGCGTTCCGCTGGTGGACTCGACGATCGGCGCCCCGGCGGCGAGCTGGCCTCGTTCCTTGGCCTTCGCGACCATGTGCAGGGCCGGACGATCCTTGATTCCCCCAGGGTTGAATCCTTCGAGCTTGGCCCAAAAGCCGTGCCGAGAGCCGGTGACCCGGTCATCAATCCAGAGCACTGGTGTGTTGCCCACCGCGCGCGCCGCCGACAGGCATGAGGCGGCAATGGTGATCGGCTGAGTAGACGGTACTTTTGCAGACTTCAGGTGCATGGTAGTAATCGAGATCTCCCGTGATCTGGTGCGTCTTAGGCAGAGGGGGTGACGAAGGCGCGAACGCGACTGCCCGGCAACATTCGGGCCGATACCTACAGATCGTAGGAGTAGCAGATCCTAGCTCGGCCGGCCGCCAACGAAGCGCAAAGCTCGATCTGAACGTGGGCGTTCCACGACTCGGAGGACACCGTTGTCTCGGGGTGATCAGCCCGGCAAGGCCGTGCCTGACCCGGAGAGTTGACCGCACAGCTTTGAGGTGTTTCGGGCCGCGATCGAGAACACCTTGGACGTCGGATCAATGCAGCCAGTACGGCACGAAGGTTGTGTCTGTTGCCCAGCGCGATGCCTCGTTGCGCGAGCGCGTGGATCGCGGGGTCGCCGTCGACGGCGATGATGTGCAGATCGGGCCGCCGGGCGGTGAGTGCGATCGCGAGCGTGCTGGTGCCGGAGCCGACGCCGGCGATGACGCCCGTGGACGGCAGGTCGCGCAGTACGGCGTCAGCGAGGCACGGTCGCCACCGCGGCTCGCGCACTCGTCGTAGCGAGCACGACGTCGTAGGCGCGCGTGAACGCGCGCGTCCCGCGGCCGGAATGTAGCGTTGATCGTCGCTGGTCATGCGCGTGATCGGCGGCGGTGCGCACGAGGCCGTGAGGAAGCGCTCACGCCAGCGTTCCGATGATCACGATGATCGTCGCGACCGCGACGATGACGAGCGCCACGACGACGACTATCCGTGTCGTACCGCGAGGCCGCCGGCCGGAGCGATCGCCGGAGCGCACGCTGGCGTAGATCTGGCGGGGTTGCTCTCTCACCACCGCGATGATTGCATGCGCTCCTACGCACCGTAGGTCATGAACGGGACCGTGCACTGATCTGACCGTCTCGGTGGCGGCACCCGGGGGCGCGCGAAGGATGGTCTGCGGCGGAGTGTCACAGGAACTGCAGTCGTGCGATCTTCCACGTGCCGTCGTCACGGATGAGGCTGACGGAATCAGATCGCCCTTCAAGCTGCGCGGTCGCCGTCTCACCGCTGATGGAGACGCTGCTTACCTTGACCTCGCGCAGCGCTGAGACGGCAGCGTCGTCCAGAAGATCCAGCGCGCCTCGGATCACGCCGGCGCACGACGTCGTCCCGAGCTCGGGCAGCGCCCGCCGGACGTAGCGTGCGATGTCCCGTCGGGCGGTGGTCGTGAGCTGCTGGCAGGCCAGTTCGGCGTCGCGGTCCCCCAGCGCGCTCATGTACCGCGCGGCGACTGCGCCGGCTCGGTCGGCCTCCGAGGCGCCGCATGCGGCAAACGCGATCGCGAGAGCGGCCGCCACGATCAGCATCGTCGCCTCTCGAGCGCTGTGCGGCATGGTCGCCGATCATACGCCAGCGCCTACAACGAGTAGGGGGTCGCCAAGGGGCTGCCGCGGACAACCTGGCTGGGGATGACCGCGACCCGGCCGCGTGCGTGCTCTGTCGTGCTCGATGTGATCCCCGTAAGAACCGTCCACCGTAGGCCCGTCACGTCCGTCCGGGTCCGCGTGCCGACCTGGCGACGAGGCGTGCGAACACGACGATTCTCTTCGCCGCGCTGTACAGCGGGTGGCAGGCCGACAGGACGAGCCGATCGTAGGCGACGCGACGAAGGACCGACAGCTGGTTCGGCGGCACGATGCGCGTCTTCTGCACCGCGTAGGTGAAGCGTCCGTAGGGCATCTCGACGACGATCACGTCACCGCGCAGAAGCAGGGAGGTCCGATGCGATCGCGTCCCCCGGCCGCGAGGAGCACGAGCCAAGGAGACCTGGGCTCTGCCGTGGCCGGGGACGCGATCTGGCTGGGACAGCCACTTGAACACCACATCTCCCTCCACCAAGCCGCCCGATCTCTGGCGCGGGTGGCCGCAGCGCGGACCGGTGCTAAGGGCCGCGGCGGCGCCGAGAGCGGCGCCGCGGCCCTCATGCACCCATCTTGCGGAGGGACCAATATCCTACAGATCGTAGGATTGTCAGGCTCGCCGCGCCGACGGACCACACGTACTCGCGGGTCGAGATCGTCGAATCCCGGCCGCTGGTCCTACCCGAGCAGGCGGTAGTGCCCGATCTCTGAGAGCTTCGTCGGGTAGGAGCTCGGTCGCAGCGCTCGCGGATGCCCGCATGAAACGCGCTCAGCGCGACTCGTGGTAGCTGTCCGTCCTTGGCGTCGGTGCCGATGAGATGGACGAACGTCAGGTCGTCCGGGAGCTTGAACGCCGCATATCGAACTCCGTTGGGCTGAGCCTCGTGAGTTCGGCGAACACGGCATCCAGCAGCTCCTCGTTGTCAGCTGACCGACCAGGCTTGACGGTGTATCGCACACCATGTGCAGAGCCACGCTGGCACCTCCCGATTGTGCTCTACGACTCCGGTACGGCACGCCTCTCGTGCTGCTTGCGCCATCCGTAGCGTGTCCGGCCGCGCGGCTTGTACACCGATATCGCCGCCGGCACGAGCAACACGAGCAGGCCGACACCGGAGTGCAGCACGAGCGAGATCCGCTGGTCACGTAGATCGGCGCTGGTCAGCGCTGTCCGCGCAGCCGCATCCGCGAGGTATCCGATCGAGCCCGTCTGCAGTAGCAAGACGACGGTGGCAGCGATCGTCACCAAGAACTTCACGAGGACCCAGTAATGCCGGAACAAGCCCCACGTGGTGCCCAGCGACTGGATCAGCCCGGTGAGCACTGCGGCGAAGGCCAGCGGAACGATGAGGTAGGAGGTGAGCAACCCCATCGCGACGTAGACGGCACGCACGATCTGCGGATCCTCGCTGGTCACGCCGGCGACGGCGAGCACGAGAAATCCGGCGACGGCGCCGAGCCAACCCACCGAGGAGACGACATGCGCGACGAGCGCGAGCTTGCGCAGGCGCGCAGACATGATCATCCTCAGTGGCCACCGGCCGGTGGCCTGTGGCCACCAACGTCACTGCCGGGCCGCGTCACGCTGGCGGGCGTTGCCTGGCCGCCGGCGTCACCGGACGGCAAGTGGCGACCGGGGCCGTGCTTACCAGCACCGCCGCCGAGCAGGACGAGCGCGACGACCAGTACGACCAGGGCCGCGGCGATGACCGCCGATACCTTCGCCCAGCGCGGTGCGCCGGGGCCTGACGCCCGAGGGCCGGGGCGAGCGTCGCTGCTGTCGCCGATGTCTGCGCTCGGAGTCGAGTCGGTCACGAGTGGTCGGTCGCGTTCATGAACACGAAGCTACGGTGGCCGCCGGTCCGGAAAAACGCCCCGTCGGGGGATCTTGCGTGTCCCCATCGAGTCGACCCAGATCCCCCGGCGTGGGGACGCCGGGCCGCGCTCGCGCAGCTACCCTGCCTGGTTCGTGCAGTCCACTGCGACGTCGCACCGGCTCTTCGCGGCTCGGCCGGGATCCGGGGCGCTGGTCGACATCGTGATAGCCGCCGCCGCGTTTGGCGGTTCGGTGGTGTTGCTGTCCCACGGGGCCGGTGGTGCGTCGCGACCGGCCGCAGAGCTGAACCTGCTGAGCGTGCTGCTCGCCGCCGGCGCGTCGCTTCCGCTCGTCGCTTGGCGCCGCGCCCCGTTCGCCGTCTTCGTCCTGGCGGCAGCGGCGAGCGTGCTGGCGGCCGGGCTTGGCTACTCGCTTGACATCCCGCTCGGGCCAACGTTCGCGCTGTATCTGCTCGCGGCAAGCCGGGACGGCGCGAATCCCTGGACTCGACGCACGACGGTCGTGACGGTCGGCCTGCTGGCCGCGTATCTGGCTGCGATCGCCGCAGACGGTCAAGCGTTCCATGCAATCGCGCTGTCGCACTCCGGCCTGGCATGGTCCGTCGCATGGTTCGCAGGCGAGCGAACGTGCCTGCGCCGCCAGCACGTCGCCGAGCTCGAGCAGCGCGTGCTGCGTGCCGAGCGCGAGACCGACCGCGAGCGGCGCCTGGCAGCCGCCGAGGAGCGCGCCCGCATCGCCCGCGACCTGCACGATTCGGCGGGGCACGCGATCAGCGTGATCGCGCTGCGTGCCGGCACCGCTCGCTTACGCCACGACGAGGATCCGGCGCGCTCCCGGCGGGCGCTTGAGGCGATCGAGGAGATGGCGCGCCAGACGGCGGCGGAGGTCGAGGAGATCGTCGGGGCGCTGCGCGACGGCGTAGCGCCCCGCGGGGTCGTCGAGGCGCCGCCCGGTCTCGCGTCACTTGACGCGCTGGTCGAGCGTCACACGTCGGCCGGCCTTGACGTGACCGTCGCGCGCGCGGGCACGCCGCAGCCGCTTGGCCGGCCGGTCGATCAGGCCGCCTTCCGGATCCTGCAGGAGGCGCTCACGAACGCGGCTCGTCATGGAACGGGCAGCGCCCGGATCGAGCTGGCGTTCAGGGAGGCCGGCCTGGAGCTGACGATCGCAAACCCCGTCCTCGCCGTCGCCATGGTCCGCTCGAACGGCGGGCACGGGATCGTCGGGATGCGCGAGCGCGCGACGCTGCTCGGCGGGACGTTCGATGCCGGACGCGCCAACGGCGCCTTTCGCGTCCATGCCCGGCTCCCATACTCAGGACCGCGCGCATGACGCGGGTGCTGATCGCCGACGACGACGATCTGATGCGGGCAGGGCTCGTCGAGCTGCTGTCCGCCGACCAGGGGATCGAGATCGTCGGCGCGGCCTCGACGGGCCGCGAGGCGGTGCAGCGCGCCTGCCGTCTCGCGCCCGCCGTCGTGCTGATGGACGTCCGGATGCCCGACCTGGACGGGATCGCGGCGACACGCGAGCTTGCGCGCCTGGCACCTGCCACGAGGATCCTGATCCTCACCACGTTCGAGCAGGACGACTACATCTTCGCCGCCCTGCGCGCCGGCGCCTCGGGTTTTCTGCTCAAGCGGACGCGACCCGAGGATCTGCTCGCGGCCGTGCATACGATCGCCGCCGGCGACTGCCTGCTGTCGCCGTCGGTCACCCGCCGCGTGATCGACCGCATGGCGCAGCAGCCCACGCCTGAGCTCGCCGACCAGGCCAAGCTCGACGAGCTCACCCCGCGCGAGCGTCAGGTACTCGAGCTGCTCGCCCGCGGCCTCTCAAACCGCGAGATTGCCGCAGCGCTGACGGTCGAGGATTCGACGGTCAGAACGCACGTAAAGCGGATCCTGATGAAGCTCGACCTGCGCGACCGTGTCCAAGCCGTCATGTTCGCCTACGAGACCGGCATCAACCGCCCGGCGGACGGCGCCCAGCGAAGCGCTCCGCGCGGCTGATCGACACCCGTCAGGACACAGGCCGTGCGCCGATCAACCGCGGGTCGCGTACCCTGCAGCTCCGGGAGCGCGTCGACTGCCGTCCCGCCCTGATACCAGCCCGGTGCGGTTCACAGCTCGAAGTGCAGGTGACAGCCGGTCGCACGGCCGGATTGGCCGACCTGGCCGATCGGCTGGCCGGCGGTGACGCGCTGATCGCGCTGATCGCGCTGATCGCGCATGACGGTGGCGGGCTGCAGCATGTGCATGTAGGCCTGGCTGGTCCCGTCGTCGGCTGTGATGACGGTGTAGTTGCCGGCTCGGGCCTCAGATGTCGCGACGGTCACGATTCCGCTGCGCGCGGAGACGAGCGGCATGCCACAGGTCGCGAAGATGTCCTGTCCTTTGTGGCCGCGGCCGCCGCCGAAGCCGTTGACGTCCGTACCAAAGTCGTACTTGTCGCGCACCGGAAACACACCCTCGCCGGCCGGCGCGACGGGTAGCGGCTGCCGCCGGGGGCGACTGCGACGAGGACACGCAGCCGGCGCGAGGGGCGCGAGAGTCCCGTGTCTCGGCTCTTGATCCGGTACCGGGCCCGTCTTCGCATCCGGCGGCACGCGAACGACGACGCGATAGGGACTGCGCTTGTCTGCGCGAGCGACCTTGCCGTCCTCGTGCCCGTCGCGGCCCAAAAGGAGCACGGAGTCAGCTTGTTGCAGGCCTTCGCCGCGCACGCGCAGCAGCTCGCCCTGCGGACAGCGCCCGGTGTCGCCGTTGACGCATTCGAACTTCGTCACCGACGGACGCGCCTTGTAGGCGGCGCCCCCGCTGGGCTCGTGGGCGGAAACTGCGGGCGACGACATGGCCGGCCCGACAACGGCCGCGTACCAGCAAGACGTCAATGGTCTAGGCATCGAACCTCTTGGTCGTGCCTACGGGGTGAGCTGACGGGCTCGCGCGCGAGGCAGCGCGCTACGGCTCACTCCAGAGCCGATTCGCCCCAACAACCCTGGTTCCCCCGCGCCGCATCGATGGCTCGAGGCGGACTCGGCAGTTTTCGAGCGCGGAGCATGCCCGGCGCGCCGACGAATTCCTACCGGTCGTAGGAGCAAGCGCGTGATTGAGATCGTTGGCGCGGCGGCTGCGATCCGGTCCGGTCGCCGCGACGTCGCCGACACGGACGTAGGTTGCGGCGATCAGGCCGATCAGCAGCGCGCTGGTCGCCCACAGCGGATAGTCCCACCATCTCACCGGCGTCATCCGCGTGTAGAAGTCGGTCGGCACGACCCCGTCGGCACGCCCATCATCAACGCGGCGAGCAGCACCACAGCAACCGCGACCAGCCGACGACGCGGCGGCCAGGCAGCGATCAGGGCGATGGCCACGCCCGCGCGCTGCACACGCGCCGCCGGCAAGGAACGGCCCAAGACATTCATCGCCGCGAAGCCTAGCGCGACCTCCTACACGCTGTCGTAGAGTAGGCCCCGTCAGCGCGGAGTGCGGTCCCGTCGGTGAGCTATCGAAACAGCCATGTTCGCGTCGACGCGCGAGCGACACGCCGGATCACCATCAGGATAATCGCCGTCGCCGTGACCGCCGGGACCAGGCTCTCCGGCTGAAACAGGTGAAACTCGTGCAGCCGCAGCAGTTCGTGGCCGACGGCAAACCCCACCAGGCAGCCGCCGAACCCGGCCGCGACGGTCACCAGCCACCCCGGCTTGTCACCCGCCAGCAACGATCGCGCGACAACGCCGCTGATGACGCCCCAGAGCACAGCTTGCAGCATGATCGTGCAGATTAGCGCTGTCTGGACTACCGATCGCCACTCCTACGCGGGGTCGGCCGGGCGCGCTGCATGCGCCGGTGCACGCATTCGGCCCGGCGCGCTCGACCGTCGCTGCGCCACGCCCCGGCGCATGAAGCTCGCACCCGGGTGGGATGGGTACCCTGAGTACGGTGAGCCCGCTCGCGATTCGCAGGTTGCTGCGCCGCCGCCGACAGCTTGCTCTCGTCGCCGCGATCATGGCGCTGGGAGCGATGATCGCGGTCCATCACAGCACGCCGCCGATGGACGACATGCATCACGGGATGAACGCCGCCACCGTCGCGGAGATCTGCCTCGGCGTCTTCGCGGCCGTCGCCGCCGCCGTCGTCGCGATCGCGCTTGGGATCGTCGCGCTGGGGCGCTGGCGTCCCGTGCTCTCGCTCGCGCCGGCGACGCTCGCGACCGTACGAGCTCCCGCGCCGCGCGGCCGCGACGGACCCGCGCTGCTTCGCCTGCTCTGCGTCTGTCGGTGTTGATCGGCAGCTGATCGACCGCGCGTTCGCGCGCGTCTGTTCACGCCTGCCCGCAGATCAACCTGATCGACCAAGGAGAACGAACACCATGAAGTACACGAAGATCCTGCCCGTGCTGCTCGCCGCCGGCGCGCTCACCGTCGCTGGCTGCGGCGACGACAACAGCTCAAGCGACACGGGCGCCGCAGCCGCCGGTAATGCGGTCGACCGCGCGTTCATCGCGGACATGGTCCCGCACCATCAGTCCGCCGTGACGATGGCGAAGATCGCCCAGGAGCGCGGTGAGAGCGCGTTCGTCAAGCAGCTCGCCGACGACATCGTCCGCACCCAGAATCAAGAGATCGACGTGATGCGCCGCGAGGATCAGACGCTCGCCGAAGCCGGGATCGAGAAGGGCTCGCTCGGCGTCGCCGAACACATGATGGGCATGGACGCCGACGTCCAGTCCCTGAAGACAGCCAAGCCGTTCGACAAGGCGTTCATCACGGAGATGATTCCCCACCACGAGGGTGCCGTGACGATGGCCAACGCCGAGCTGAGCAAGGGCAAGAGCACCAAGCTCAAGCTCCTCGCCCAGGACATCATCACCGCGCAAGAGCGCGAGATCGCCGCGATGCGCAAACACCTCGGCGCCGATGCTCCCCCCGCGAGCGACGAGATGGGAGGCCACAGCGGCTGACGGGCCGCCAGGCGCGGCGCGACCCCAGCCGGTCGTGGCGCGCCCGCCCCGCCCACCGGCCACCAAGGCGCCCTGTCGGGCCATCACGCACGTAACAGAGGACGCCCTTGACGGCAGTCATCACGATCGGCATCAGCCCGGAGGTCCAGCTCGGCCCGGTCACGCTCGCGTGGCATGGCATCACGATCGCGCTCGGCATCCTGATCGGCGGCGTCGCCGCTGGCCGCTGGCCGCGCCAGCGCGGCATGGACGTCGAGCCGATGTACACGATCGCCGGACTCGCCGCGCTCGGCGGGATCGTCGGCGCACGCCTGTTCTACCTGCTCGAGCACGACGCCGCCGCGCTCGTCAACCCCGACCGTCTGCTCTCAGGCCGCGGGTTCACGTTCGACGGCGGCGTGATCCTCGCCGCCGTCCTGATCAGCGTCTACGTCAAACGCAACAGGCTGCCTGGCTGGTACATGGACGCGGGCGCCGCGGGGCTGCCGCTCGGTGTCGCGATCGGACGGATCGGCGACGTCATCAACGGCGAGCACTATGGCGAGCGCAGCAGCTTCTTTCTCGCCGTCCGCAACGCACACACTGACGCGCTGACACCGAACCCGGCCTTCGCGTACCACAACGGCGGCCTCTACGAGGTGCTGCTCGCCACGATGATCCTGATCGCGATCTGGCCGCTGCGCCACCGCTTCCGGCGCACCGGCGACCTCGCCTGGCTCGTCCTCGCGCTGTTCGCCGCCGGACGGTTCTTCGAGTTCTTCGTCCGCAGCGACAGCCCGCAGCTCGCGCTCGGCCTCAGCAACGCGCAATGGACCAGCGTCGTCCTGCTCGCGATCATCGCCGCCGGCCGCACGTTCACAGCGCGCCGCGCTGACCGCGCTGACCGCGCTGACCGACAGCGACACGCTGCCGCCGAGCGGTCATGAGCGGAAGGACGGACGCATGCTCCCCCGCCCGTGCGACTGCGGCCGACGGGCGTGCTCGTGACTTCCGTGATCGCGGGCGCCAGCCGGCGAGCCCCTCGCCGTACACGCGGTGTGTCATATGACGAGGGACCGCGAACAGGCCGCCGAACGTCTCACCGATCACGACCACCGTCCGTCATCCGCCCGGCTTGTAGCCTCATCGCGCTGTCGGCGGCGGAACACATAGACGGCGGCCTCGAGTTCGGGGGGCAGCACAAGGCGGCTGAGCGCTGGGTCGTGGGTCATCGTGAACTCGGTCTGCTGGTCGTATGCCGTCCAGTCACCTGATGCGAACTGGTGCTGGCTGGCGATGACGATGTACAGCCCGATGCTGGGCGTGCGGAAGACGTGGCGCTCGAAGGTGTTGTCTGCCGGCGGCCAGGAGCACAGCACGACCTCGGGCTCGTGGGCGCGCAGCGCCAGACGGGCGTCCTGTCGCAGGACGGACGCTGGGAAGCTGACGCTGTGCTGCCAGCTGTGATCGTCGGTGGCGGTGACCTGCGCGCCTTCGCGGGTGAGAAATCGTGCGAGCGTGCCGTCTCCGGCGGCGATCTCCAGGCAGGCGCGCCCGTCGATCAGCGCGACGAGCTCGCGGATCAGCGTTCGTGAGTAGAAGCAGTAGATGCCTTTGGGCTGGACGAGCGGCATGAGCAGCCCGCGCTGCCACAGCAGCGGCCACAGCACCCGAAACCACCGCAAGGACACGGGCTTTCGCTCGAGGTCTGATGAGAACAGCAGCTTCTGCGCCACCCACCCGTTGAGCAGGTTGAACCGCACCCGTCCCTCGGTGACGCCGGTTGCCGCTGACAGCGCGATCTGCCGCAGCACTGCTGCGGTCATCTGCCGGCGGATCAGCGCCGACAGCCGCTGTTGCGCCCGCGCGCTCGGTGGTGAGGGGTGCGACATGGCTAGGACGTGGGCCTTGAGCTGCTCGACATCACCGTGCGCGATGACGTCGGCGAGTTCGCGCTCGACACGTTCCCACTCGCGTGGAAAGCGCTTCTGCAACTCGGTGAGCGTCGGACCGGTCTGCAGCCAGGCGTGGATCTCGTGCGGTCGCTGCAGGTGGGCCGTGTGTCGCGCGGTGCGGTGATCGTTCACGGCGGGCCGATCGTCCTGACAGGCACCCGCAGCGCGCTCGTGGCCGCGGCGACCAGGGTCACCGCGGCCACTCGGGCACGTCCTGAGGAGGGGAGCGCACTAGGCATCCCACACAGCGTAGTACTGATCACGGGCTGAGTCAGCGAGAGCTCGCGGCGCTCGCGGTTCAGCGATCGCCGCTATATGGCCACCAGAACGGTCAGTCGGGCGTCCTGTGGATCAGAGGAGCGTGTCCGCCACATGGCCGCCGTCGTAGTCCGGCGATCAGCACGGCGTCGGCGATGGCGGCGGCGACCCGGTGACGGGCCGCCGTGGACGCCCGTGGCACGGACGACGGCGATCTCGTCGGCTGCGATGAATCGGGGGGTCGAACGGAGTGCCGGCCGGCCGGTCATTGATGCAGACCGATTGCGTCGTTGCCACCGAGTTGGTCGGTGACGACGTCCCGCTGTGGTGCGTCAGCCGCGGCGCATGAGGCGTCCGACGGCGGCCATCAGCTCTTCGGTCTTGTCGGTCTGCTCGGCGCCTTCGGCCCCGATGACGCAGCGGTGGGCGTGGTCGTCGAGCAGGCCGAGCGCGACTTTGTCGAGGGCGGCCTGGACGGCGGAGATCTGCGTGAGGACGTCGATGCAGTAGCGGTCGTCGTCGACCATGCGCTTGACGCCGCGCACCTGGCCCTCGATGCGGTCCAGGCGCTGAGCGAGTTGGTCTTTGGAGGCGGCGTAGCCGCGGGTGGTTTCAGCAGTCATGCCCACCACTGTACCAGTACCCCTGGGGGGTAGGGGTACTCGCTGTGCTACGGTGCTCTCGCCCTTTGAAATACCCCTACGCCGTACCGGTAAGGAGGACGCTGGATGAGCTCGAATGTTGAGAGCGCCTACGTCGTCGAAAGCATGACCTGTGGCCATTGCGAGCTGTCGGTTCGCGAGGAGGTCGAGGAGCTGACGGGCGTCGAGTCCGTGCGCGCCGACCGGGTGACCGGCCGGCTGGTCGTTCGCGGCGAGGTCGATGCCGCGGCCGTCCGCGAGGCGGTTCGGGCTGCCGGCTATCGGGTGGCGTCATGACCGCCGCCCGTTCAGTGCACGGCGAGACCCGAGCGGACAGCTCATGAGCGCCGCGACGAGAATGGCCGCATACGCGGCCGTGCTCGGGCTGGCCTTCGGCGGCGCGGCACTGGCCGGCGCCGCGATCGACCCGACCGATGACGCCGTCGTGGCCGGCGGCGGTCACGGCGCCGGTGAGCCGATGGCCGCGGGCGGAGGTGGCGAGCACGGCGGGCCCGAGCCGCGCACGCAGTCCACCGTGGGGCAGGCTGGGCACAGCGCTGATAGCCGGGGAGCTGGCGTCGAGGTCGCCGGCCTGGCCGTCAGCGAGGGTGGCTACTCGCTGGAGATCGACCGCGCGTTCTTCGCCGCCGTCCGGACGGCGCCGTTGACGTTTCGCATCACCGACGGGCGCGGCCGTGTCGTGCGCGACGAGTACGAGCTTGAGCACGACAAGCAGCTGCACCTGATCGTCGTTCGCCGCGACACCGCGATCTTCGAGCATGTTCACCCGCGCAAGCGGGTGAACGGGACGTGGACGGTCGATCTGACGCTGCGCGAGGCGGGCGTGTATCGCGCGTACGCCGATTTCAAGATCGGCGGACGGCGGCTCACCCTGGCCGCCGACCTGTTCGTTCCCGGCCCGTTCAGCCCCAACCCGATGCCGGCACCCGCGACGACCGACGTGGCCGTCGGCGCGGCCGGCCAGTCCGCGGACGGGCTGGACGTCACGTTCAAGGCACCCGGCCTGCGGGCCGGTCGCGAGAGCCCGCTGACGTTCGCGGTGACACGCGACGGCCAGCCGTTTGAACGCCTTGAGGACTATCTCGGCGCCAAGGGTCACCTCGTCGCGTTGCGTGGTGGCGATCTCGCCTACCTGCACGTCCACCCGATCACGGGTGGCGCTGGACACGGCGCGCAACAGGGCGGCCCGGCTGGCGCCCCGCGCGGCAACGAGATCACGTTCGCCGCCAGCTTTCCGACCGCCGGGCGCTACCGGCTGTTCCTGCAGTTCAAGACCGGCGGCGAGATCCGCACGGTCGCCTACACCGTGGAGGTGCCCCGATGACCACGCAACCCGCGACACCAGAGCAGGTCGACCTGTCGCTGGAGGGCATGACGTGCTCGTCCTGCGCGAACCTCATCGAACGCCGGCTCAACAAGCTCGACGGCGTGTCTGCGACCGTCAACTACGCGACCGCGAAGGCTGCCGTCGAGTACGACGCGAACCGGATCAGCAAGGATGATCTCGTCCGCGCGGTCGACGCGACCGGCTACCGGGCCCGGCTCGCGCAACCGCCGGGAACAGACGACGGTGGGGTGCGCGACGGCGACGACCCCGAGGACCGCCATCTGCGCGCTCTGCGTACGCGGCTGATCGGTGCCACGGTGCTGTCGCTGCCGCTGCTGGCGATCTCGATGATCTCGGCGTTGCAGTTCGAATACTGGCAGTGGCTGGCGCTGCAGCTCGCGACCCCGGTCGTGTTCTGGGCCGGGTGGCCGTTTCATCGCGCCGCGTGGCAGAACCTGCGCCACGGGACAGCGACGATGGACACGCTGATCAGCATCGGCACGCTCGCTGCGTGGGGCTGGAGCGTCGTGGCGCTCTTCTTCCTCGGTGCAGGCGAGCCGGGGATGCAGATGTCGATGCAGCTCGTCCTCGATCGCGGCGCCGGCAGCTCGCACATCTACCTCGAGGCCGCCGGCGTCGTCACGACGCTGATCCTGGCCGGCCGCTACTTCGAGGCGCGCGCCAGGCGCCGCGCCGGAGCCGCGCTGACCGCCCTGCTCGAGCTCGGCGCCAAGGATGTCGCCGTCCTCGACGACGACGGGATGGAGCGGCGAGTGCCGGTCGGCCAGCTGCAGGTCGGTGACCGCTTCGTCGTGCGGCCCGGTGAGAAGGTCGCGACCGATGGCCTGGTCGAGGAGGGCTCCTCGGCGGTCGACCAGTCGCTGCTGACGGGCGAGTCGATGCCGGTCGAGAAGGCGCCGGGCGACGAGGTCGTCGGCGCGACCGTCAACGCCGGTGGCCGGCTCGTCGTGCGAGCGACGAAGGTCGGGGCGGATACCGCGCTGGCGCAGATCGGTCGGCTGGTCGAGAACGCGCAGACGGGCAAGGCGCCGGTGCAGCGCCTCGCCGACCGCATCTCGGGCGTGTTCGTTCCGATCGTGATCGCCCTGTCGGCGATCACGCTGGGCTTCTGGCTCGGTGACGGGACCGGCGCGACGTTCGCGTTCAGTGCGGCTGTCGCGGCGCTGATCATCGCCTGCCCGTGCGCGCTGGGCCTCGCGACGCCGACGGCGTTGCTTGTCGGCACCGGCCGCGGCGCTCAGCTGGGGATCCTCATCAAGGGACCCGAGGTGCTCGAGTCCACCCGCCGCGTCGACACGATCGTGCTCGACAAGACCGGCACGGTCACCACGGGGCACATGAGCCTGCTCGACATCGCGCTCGCCGACGGCGTCGAACGCGACGATGCTCTGCGGCTCGTCGGCGCGCTCGAGGATGCCTCCGAGCACCCGATCGCGCAAGCCGTCGCGACCGCCGCCCGGACACGGCTCGGCACGCTGCCGGCCGTCGACGGCTTCGTCAACCGCGAGGGCCTCGGCGTCGCGGGCGCCGTCGACGGGCACGCGGTCGTCGTCGGGCGCCCCGCGTTGCTGGAGCAGGCCGACCCGCCGATGCCGCTGACCGCCGAGCTCGATGACGCCCGGCGGGCGATCCAGGCGCGTGGGCAGACGGCGATCGCAGCCGGCTGGGACGGCCGCGCCCGCGCGGTCTTCGCGGTCGCTGACACCGTCAAGCCGACCAGCGCAGAGGCGATCGCGCGGCTCAAGGCGCTGGGCCTGCGGCCGATCCTGTTGACGGGCGACAACGAGGTCACGGCCCGCGCGGTCGCCGCCGAGGTCGGGATCGACAAGGTCATCGCCGACGTCCTGCCCAGCGAGAAGGCCGACGTCGTGACGCGACTGCAGCGCGAAGGGCGGGTCGTGGCGATGGTCGGCGATGGCGTCAACGACGCTCCCGCGCTGGCGCAGGCCGATCTGGGCCTGGCGATCGGCACTGGGACCGACGTCGCGATCGAGGCATCGGACCTGACGCTGATCAGCGGCGACCTGCGCGCCGCCGCGGACGCGATCCGGCTGTCACGGCGAACGCTTCGCACGATCAAGGGCAACCTGTTCTGGGCCTTCGCCTACAACGTCGTGCTGATCCCCGTCGCCATGCTCGGCTTGCTCAACCCGCTGTTTGCCGGTGCCGCGATGGCGCTGTCGAGCGCGTTCGTCGTGACCAACTCGCTGCGGCTGCGCCTCTTTCAGCCCGAGCGGTCCGACGACGACCGCAGACCGGGCCGCCCCAGCGCCCCCGCGGTCGCCGCGCACCGGCCGGTCGGAGCGCTGCACGCCACATAGCGCGGGCGGGCGGTGCTCCCGCGCCGACGTTCCTTTCGACATTCGAGATACCCAACCCCCGTACCGTTCCAAGGAGGTCAGTTCTCATGCCACAGCCCAGCCCCAAGCGCTGGTACGCGCTGGCGTTCATCGCGCTCGCGCAGTTCATGGTGATCATGGACACGTCGATCATCGGCGTCGCCCTGCCCGAAATCCAGCAGGACCTCGGCTTCTCCCAGGAGAACCTGTCCTGGGTCTTCAACGCCTACGTCATCGCCTTCGGCGGGCTGCTGCTGCTCGGCGGCCGCCTGTCGGACCTGTTCGGAGCCAAGCGACTGTTTCTCACCGGCTGGGCGATCCTCGCCGCCGGCTCGCTCGTCGCCGGCGTCGCCGACGGCGTCGGCGTCGAGATCGCCGGCCGCGCAATCCAGGGCGTGGGCGCGGCCTTCATCGCCCCGGCGGCGCTGACGCTGCTGATGATGCTCTTCAGCCACGACCCCAAGGAGCTCACCAAGGCACTCGCGCTGTACGGAGCCGCCGCACCGGCCGGCGGCACCGCCGGCGTGTTCCTCGGCGGCGTGATCACCGAGTGGACCAGCTGGCCGTGGGTCTTCTACATCAACCTCCCAATCGCAGCGCTCGTGCTCGCCGCCACCCCAGGCCTGATGCCCGGCGCCCCCGCTCGGCGCGGATCGGTCGACATTCCCGGGGCGATCGCCGTCACCGCCGGCCTCGCGCTCACGGTGTTCGCGATCGTCCGCGCCCCCGAAGAAGGCTGGGGCTCGGCCACCACGATCCTCGTCCTCGGCGGCGGCGCCGCGCTGCTCGCCGGGTTCGCGGCGATCCAGGCGGGTCGCCGCCAGCCGCTGGTCCGGCTGGGCATCTTCCGCACGCCGAACCTCGGCGGCGCGAACGTCGCCCAGCTGCTGCTCGGCGCGGCCTGGATCCCGATGTGGTTCTTCCTGAACCTCTACCTCCAGCAGGTGCTCGGCCTCGGCGCGTTCGAAGGCGGCGCCGCGCTGCTGCCGATGACCGTCGCGATCATGGTCCTGATGGTGCTCGTCGCGCCCCGCGTCATCAACCGCCTCGGCTTCAAGGCACCGATCGTCGCCGGCCTGCTGCTGCTCGCCGTGGGCCTCGCCGGCCTGTCGCTCGCACGACCCGACGGCAGCTTCGTCGCCGACGTGCTGCCCGCCTCGCTGATCGCGGCGACCGGCATGGCGCTGGCGTTCATCCCCTCGCTGGGCACCGCCATCTCGAGCGCCCGCCAGGAAGAAGGCGGACTCGCGGCCGGCATCGTGAACACCAGCTACCAGGTCGGCTCCGCGCTCGGCCTCGCCGCGATGACCGCGCTGGCCACCTCACAGGGCGCCGGACAGCTCGGCGACCCACAGGCGCTGACCGACGGCTTCTCAGCCGCCTTCCTCGACGCCGCCGGGATCGCCGTGGCGGGAGCCCTGCTGGCACTCGCGACCCTGCGCCAGCCACCGCGGGCCACACCGCCCGCGCCGGTCGAGCAGGCGGTGCATGAGCTCGCCGGCGAACCCGCGATCAGCGCCCGCTGACCGCAGCCATCCGATCCCCGGGCGAGACCGGCCGACGCCGGTCTCGCCCCTCCACGTCACTGAAAGGACACGGCGGCTCGACCGCCAAGCCGTTCTGCGACGGCACCCACTCCCGCATCGGCTTCCAAGCCGCCGAGCGCGCGGTCGCCGAAGCCGACGCGCACAGCCACGTCGAGCAGCACGCATCACGAGGGCGACACCCGGGAGCAAGACGCTGAGCCGGCCCGACGTACGCGCTGCGGCGGCTGACTCCGTCCTGGTCGATGCTGCAATCGGGAACCGCGAAACGTGATCTGCGAGATGCGGGCCTGCAACCCGGAACCCAGCGGCGGTCGCGGGCGTATCGTCAACGTATGAGCTCAAGACGCTGGCTCCTCGCACTCTCCATCGTGCTCCTTGCAGTTGCGGTTGGGGCGGCGCTGATCACAGTGCCCGCGGCGGCCAAGGAAGGGGTCCGCGCGACGCTGGAGCAGCCAGTCCGTTTGGGCGCCCAGGCCGGCCAGACGATTCGGGTGGCCTGGCGGCTGCTCGACGAGAACGGGCGTCGCTTCGGTGCCTCGGGGATCTACCTGCGCGTCTCTCGGTGTGGCCGAGGGCCACTGATGGTTCCCGCCGCCAAGCACGGTCACGGTCGTTACGTCGCTCGCGTGAACATGCCGCAGGGCGGAGTCCGCAAGCTCATCGTCGGCCTCAAGGGCTGGCGGATCATCGGCAAGCGGACGCAACGCGCCGACGTGTTCTTCCAGTTCGACCCGGTCTTGTCCCGCCGTTGCGCATAGTCCCGAGCTGAACCGCTCGTTCTGCTCCGTCGCCCACTCAAGCCATGGAGGGCCCTGACTGCCGCAACGAGCATCTTGAGCCGGATGCGGCACGTGCGCCCATCAAGAGCGCCGGCGGACACGCTCGGTGGTAGCGCTTTGTGCCGTTCAGTGCCGTTCAGCGATGAGGACCTCGAGCGGCTGCAGGAGCTCGCCGGCCTCGCCGAGCTGGGCTCTGAGATCGACGACGCGATGGATCGCTTGCCGCCTGGGCTGGGAGACGCGGTGGCGCTGCGCGTAATCGACGAACTGCCCTACGCCCAAGTCGCCCACCACCTAAGCATCACGCCCCAGGCCGCCCGTGTGCGCGTCAGCCGAGCGCTGTGCACGCTGCGCGCCGCCATCTCCAACGACCGGGGCACGCCATGAACCATGCACCACCCGAGCTCGACGTCATCGCCACCTTCCGTCGACAGCTGGCAGAGCTGCCCGAGTCTCCGCAGCGCGTCCGTCGCGCTCCGGCGATTGCCGCGGCGGCCGCCTTCGCGGCCGTCCCGCTCTCACGGTCCTCGCCGGCACGGACCCCTCGTCACAGGCCCTGGCGATCACCCGGACCGCCACGACGCTGGAGCTGCGCATCGCCGACGCGTCGGCGCAGCCGGACGAGCTGACACGCGAGCTCAACGACGCCGGCATCCGCGGTCGCGTGTTGGCGATCCCCGTCGCGCCCGCGCGCGCGGGCACATGGGTCGTCACCGGCGAGTTGCCGGCAAGCGCGCGACCTGCATCCCGCCGGCCGGGACACCCTCGACCGAGAGACCGTGCGGCTCGACGACATCGAGAACACGGGAACCATCCTGCGCATCCCGATCGCCCGCGTGCGCGAGAGCTCGGGCAGCGCGATGAACTGCGGAGGCGTGCCCCTTCCCGTGATCGCCACCGGCGTCGGGGCCGACCAACTCAGCGATCAGTACGGCGGCGCCGAACACGAACGCGACCGCGGCGATGGCGCCGACAACCCGCGGTGACGGGCCGCCGTGGACGCCCGTGGCATGGACGACGGCGTGGCCCTTGCCGCGGGTGATCAGCCAGCGGTTGACGGGCATCGCGACCGCGCCGGCGACCGCGAGCGCGACCGACAGGCTGCCCCAGAACAGCAGCGAGCCGACGCCGGCCTCCATCGCGCCGGGGACGGCGAGCATGATCGCGTTGTCGACGATCTCCATGACGGCGATGCTGAGCGTGTCGGAGGCCAGCGCGATCGGGATCACGGCGACCAGCGCGAAGCCGGCGCGCAGCAGCGGCAGGCTCGTCAACGCGTAGCCGAACAGGAACGCCAACGCGACGGCAAGCGCGACCGTGCCCAGGTCCGAGAAGCCCAGCGCCGTGCCGATGACCATGCCGAGGATCTCGCCGATCGCGCAGCCGGTGAGGCAATGCAGGGTCGCGCTCAGCGCGACGGCGTTGAGCTCGCGGCCGGAGGTCGGCATCTCGTGATGGTGGGCGTGATCGACGGGTGCAGCGGTGGCCATCAGTTCACTCCTTCATTGGTTGCGTTGAGTCGGGTGAAGTAGCCGGCGACGACTGGTCTGGGATCTCGCCGACAGCGCACCTGGGTGCGCGGCGCCGAAGCTCGGGTCGGGGTACGGCAGCGAGCGCGCGTCGCCCGTGTGTCGCGGCGATGTTGTGCAGGCCGTGTTCGGCGGTGTGTCGCATGGTGTGGTCGAGCACCGATTGCATGTCGAGGAGGTCGGCCGTCCCGCCGGGAGTGAGCCGTTCGGTCACCTGCAGGCTGTAGTAGCCCGTGCCGGGACCGACCTCAAGCGGACGCTCGTCCGCACGCGGTGTGAGCAGATCGTGCAGCCGGCGGCGGGTGATCAGCGGGTGCGGCGACTGAACCCAGAAGCGCTGCCCGTACGGGCATGCCGGTGGGTGCTTGCGCCACCACAGTGTTGCGGCGCCTGCTGTTGCGCTGACGGCAGATACCCAACGTGCGGTGGGGACGCCGCGACCGATGGCGAGCGCGAGGGACGTCATGCTACCCACTATACCCCCTAGGGGTATATTCGTGTTGGGATTGGTGACGCGGCACGCGATGAAGCCGCGGATACCCTGCGGTGGTCGCTGCGACCCGTAAGATCACCCTACGGCCTGTCGGACCGCGACAGGCTGGCGTGGCGGTCAGTTCGGGCAGTGGCGGACGGTCGAGCCCTGGTTGGCGCGGTCGCCGCCGGCGAGCACCGCCGACGGAAGTGCCGCGCTGAGCGCGAGTACGAGCGTCGTCATCGCAACCGCGAGGATGTCTAGGCGGTGTTGGCGGGCGGGCTGGTCGCCCGACAGCAGTTGGCGGACGCGGCGCGTGACGCCGCGGCCGCTGAGCGACAGCAGCGCGCCGTTGTGACATGGACGGCGCTGCGCGGCCTTGCAGATCGCGCTGGCGAGCGCGGTCGGCTCGTGGCGGCGTTCGATCGCCCAGCGGTCGGCGTCGCGCTCGAGGTGAAAGACGAGCTCTGCGACGGCCCGCCTGGTCCCGGGCAGCAGGCGCGCCAGCGACCGGCAGACCTCCGCTGACGCCAGGACGAAGCGGTGGCGATGGGCGATGTGGCCGCGTTCGTGCGCGAGGCTCGCCGCGAGCTCCTCGTCGTCGAACGTCGTCAGCGCCCCTGCGGACACGATCACCGTCGGGCGGCGAAAGCCCGCTGCCGCGACGACGACGTCGTGCTCGCCGACGATCACGCTGTGCTGTGGCCCGGGCCCGATCGACGTGCGTCGCACCCACGCGCGGATCGTGCGGGTGGCGCGCCATAGCCCGAACGACACCGACATCAACGAGGCCGCGAGGCCGAGCATCGGCGCCAGCAGCGCGACATCGCCGATGCTATGGCCGCTGAGACCGAGATGCGTGGCCACCACCGGCAGGACCGTGTGCCAGCACCAGTGCGTGACGAGATCAAACAGCGCCGTCGTCGGCAGATACAGCACGACGAACACAGCGAAGGAAAACGCCCCCAATGCGCGCAGCGACAGCGCGGCGAACCAGATCGTGGCGGCGGTCGCCGGATGCGCGGACTCCAGGCGCAGCAGGTGTGGTGCCGCAATCGCGAGACCGGCGAGGACCGCGAGCGCGACGCTCACCCGCGTTTGGTCCTTCGCGCGCCGTCGACCTCCTCGGCGAGACGCTTGAGCTCCTCGAGCTCGCCTTCGCGCAGATCGCCGATGATCTGTGCCAGCGCGGCATGACGCGCATCGGCCGACGCCGACGCCAGCGTGCGCTGGATCGTCCGCGAGAGGTATTGCGCCTCGCTGAGCTTGGGGCGGTACACCATCGCCTGCCCGCTGCGCTTGCGCGTCAGGAAGCCGCGCTCCGCGAGGCGGTTGAGCACGGTCTGCACGGTCGTGTACGCGCCGACGTAGCGTGGCGGCAGCGCGCTGCGGACCTGCTCGACGGTGCCTGCCTCGATCCGCCACAGGGCGGTCATGATCTGCGCCTGCAACTCGCCCTGGATCGGGGTCATGTCAGCCACTTCCGGTCAGTATCGCAGCGGCCGCCGGGCCGTGGCGACGCCGCCCTCGTGGTCGAGGACGGTCACGTGGATCTCGACGAATCCCTCGTCGGCGAGCGCCGATCGCCACCAGTCCGCTGTCGCGGGGCGCTCCCAGCGGCCGACCGCGAGGCGCAGCGCGTTCTTCGCCAGGCGCATGACGCCCGAGGGGCCCTTGCGCAGCATCGCGCGGACCTTGTCGGCGATGACGGCGCGGTTGCGCAGATCCCCGAGCGCCAGGTCGAACATCATGTCGCCGAAGACGAGCCGGCCGCCGGGGCGCAGGACGCGCATCGTCTCGTGCAGCGCGCGGCGCTTGTCGTCCGCGTCGACGTGATGAAAGCAGTAGTTGGAGACCACGAGGTCGGCGGACTCGTCGACGAGCGGCAGGCTCACGGCCGAGGCGACGGCGAGATGTCGATCGCCCACACCTGGTCGACGTGGGCGGCGAGGGCCAGGCTCAGCAGCCCGGTGCCCGACCCCACGTCGACGGCGACCTCCTCCGGCTGGGGGGCCGCGAGCTCGATGATCCGGTCGCGCAGATCCCGGAAACCGGGACCTCGCGCGATCTCCTCGGCGTGCGTGACGTGCCGGTTCCAGTCTTTGGTCAATGTGGTCATGTGGTCGGTCGCTGTATGCCGAGGCGTCCCCGCCGGCAACATCCTACGGATTGTAGGATGAGCTGGTGCCGCGCGTCAGCCACAGGTCCCGTTCTGCGACGGTGCTCCGCCGCCGCCGGCTCATTTTGGTGGCGCTGACGGCGGCGGCGGCCGGGACGTTCGCGTTGCTCGCCGGCCAGCGCGTCGGCTCCAGCGTGCAGCCGGCGACGCCGGCCGCCACGCCACGATTGCTGGAGGTGACCGCGGGTGACCGCATCGTCCTGCGCACGCGGCTGCGTGATGGCGGAGCGCCCGACCCGGGGCGGGTACGCCGCGCTCTCGCGTCCCGCCTGCCGGACGAGATCGTCGCGTCACGCGGGTCGGCGCGCATCGCCTACCGCTACGACCTCGAGGCGACCGTCACCAAAGCCGTCGCGGTGGGGCATGCGGGAGGACGCGTCGGCGCCGTACGCGACGCCGTCTCGGTGCGGATCGTGGCGCCCGTGATCGCGCAGGCGCAGGCCAACACATGCGAGTCAGCCGCCCTGGCGATCCTCCTTGCGACCACGGGACGAGGGGTCTCCCAGGAGCGCCTGCAGTCGGCGTTCCCGCGCTCGGGGCCGCTGGACCCGGTTGGCAGTGGCCCGCAGCGGACATGGGGTGACCCCGACCGCGGGTACGTCGGGCGACCCGAGGGGCAGGGCGTCGCCGGCGGGTTCGGGATCTACCCCGGGCCGGTCGCCGCGACGGCCCGACGGTTCGGCCGCGACCTCGACGACCTGACCGGGGCGTCACCGGGGCGCCTGTACACGCGCCTGCTGCATGGACGCGCGGTGATGGCGTGGATCGGCCTGTCCGACGGACCATACGGCCGGTGGGTGTC
>Ga0136615_10000117_pt1 | contig 32002 bp, 30 predicted proteins | sample AntDrymUQ2882206_2_FD_106647 | JGI IMG/M metagenome (GOLD analysis project Ga0136615, IMG submission 106647) | Polar desert sand microbial communities from Dry Valleys, Antarctica - metaG UQ288 (22.06) | ecosystem: Environmental > Terrestrial > Soil > Desert | place: Antarctica: Dry Valley... | reverse complement strand
TGGCCGTGGGCATCCAGGCCCGCGACCACGTCCTGGGCGGCTTCGAGCAGGCGGATCTGGTCATCTGCATCGGCTATGACCCCGTGGAGTACGCGCCAGCCCTTTGGAATCCGGAGCGGCGCGCACGCATCCTCCACGTCGACACGCAACCGGCGGAGATCGATGCCTCCTACGGTCCACTGGTGGAGCTGGTGGGCGACATCGGCGGCAGCCTGGAGCGGCTGCTCGAGGTGGTCGGACCCAGCAACCAGTCCCGCGGCGAGCGGCACGTGGACCTGCGCGACGCCGTGCTCTCGGAGCTGGGTGCTTACGAGCATGACGATGGCTGGCCGGTGCGTCCCCAGAAGGCCATCGCCGACCTGCGTCGCGCGCTGGCGCCCGACGACATCGTCATCAGCGACGTGGGCGCGCACAAGGTCTGGATCGCGCGCCTGTATCAGGCCTACGAGCCCAACACCGTGATCATCAGCAACGGCTTCGCGGCCATGGGTATCAGCTTGCCGGGAGCGATCGCGGCCAAGCTCATCCATCCGGAGCGCAAGGTCGTGGCGCTGACCGGGGACGGCGCCTTCCTGATGAACAGCCAGGAGCTCGAGACGGCCAAGCGTGTCGGCGCGAACATCACGGTGGTGGTCTGGCGTGATGACGGCTACGGCCTCATCGACTGGAAGCAGCGCAACGAGTTCGGCCGGCCTTTCGGCGTGGAGTTCGGCAACCCTGATCTGGTGCGTTACGCGGAGTCCTTCGGCATCGCCGGTTTCCGTCCCGAGTCAGCGGCCGACCTCTACCCCACGCTGATGCGCGCGCTGGACGTGGAGGGCCCCGCCGTGGTCGACGTGCCCATCGACTACCGCGAGAATCTGCGCCTCACAGAGCGCCTGGGGGAGTTGATGGAGGCCGGTTAGTGAAGTTCAGTTAGGCGCCACTTTCGGACTGGCCGAGGCACCTCGGCTTCCCGTCCGCCATGATGGGTGTCATGGACACGATCCGCCTGCTGAGCTGGCACTGCCGATGACGGCGGCAGTCTTCCTCGATCGCGACGGGGCCCTCAACGTCAAGGCTCCCGAGGGGCGGTACATCACTGGCTGGGGTCAGTTCGAGCTGTTGCCTGGCGTGGACGCCGCCCTGCGCGAGCTCCGCCGCCGCGACCCTTCGGCGCGGATCATCGTCATAACCAACCAACGCGGCGTGGCCCGTGGACTGATCGACCCCGCGTCCCTTGACGACCTGCACGCCCGGATGCGCAAAGAGCTGCGCGGTGCCGGAGTGGAGCTCGACGGCATCTATGTCTGCCCACACGAGGCGGCCTCGTGCGACTGCCGGAAGCCGGAGCCGGGCCTGCTTCGCCAGGCGCTGGCGGATATCCCTGAGATCGAACCCGACCGATCAGCGCTCATCGGCGATTCGCTGGCTGACCTGGAAGCGGCGCAACGGTTCGGCTGCGCGGCCTTCCTGGTCGGTCCGCCTGATCGGCGTCGCGTGGTGATGGCTGGTGCCGCATCTCGAGGCGTCCCCGTGACCGGTGAGGCAGCCTCGCTGCCGGCGTTGCTACGGGCATATCCCATCGTCGAAAGCCGACCCGGGACCGGTCAGAACGCGACCGCCACCGGTACCGGCTGAGAGATCGCGTCGGAACGGTCCGGCGGGCTGCGGTCGGTACACTCCCGAAGTGCCCTCGCAGACCATCGGCCTGGCCCTCGGCTATATCAACTGGACCGTGCTGTTGAGCCTCGCCATGGGCAGCTTTGGGATGGTCGTGGTCCTTCGCCTCACGACCGACGCGACACGCGGCTTCCTGGGCTTCACCGCCGGGTGTGCCGCGGTACTGGCGCTGCTCACGCTGCTGACGGACAGGAGCCTCGCGCCACCCGACGGGTTGGCTATCGTGGCCGCTCCGGCGGTGATCGATACGCTTCGCCAGGCCGCGCTGCTGGTCTTCGCCGGCGCCGCCGCCGTCTCGGTGGTGGCATTGCGACGCGGCTCCCGCCTCCGTGGGGTGGGCATCATCGGGCTCGCGGCCGGCGTGGCGGCACTCGCGCTGGCGGCCTTCGGCTGGGCGCCCTCGGCTGCGACGGCGGTGCCGCTGCTGCTGCAGTTCCTGGTGCTGGCTGCGGCGGCGGGCGGATCCCTCGCGGCGCTCATCCTGGGACACTGGTACCTGGTGACGCCGCGCCTTTCGGAGCGACCGCTGATCATCGCGGCGGGACTCTTGACCGCCACGATCGCGCTCCAGGTACTGCTCTTCCTGACCTGGGGAGCGTTCGGTACCGGCAGCGCGGCCGGGGAGCCGCCCTTCAGCGCGTTGGCCGGTGGGTCGGCCCTGTTCGTCTGGCTGCGGCTCATCGTGAGCCTCATCGGCCCGCTGATCCTGGGTTCCATGGCCATGCGCACAGCGCGTAGCCGCTCGATGGAGTCGGCCACCGGCCTGCTCTACATCGCTTTGGCGGCGGTCGTCTCGGGAACCATCGTGGCAGCGGGGCTGGCCTACGGATCGGGCCTCCTGGTCTAGCGATGCGCGTCACGATCCGGCTCTTCGCCATGCAACGGGCGGCCGTGGGCTGGCGCCAGCGCGCGGTGGAGCTGGGCGGCGATGCGACCGTCGGTGACGCCTGGCACCAGCTGATCGCGGAGTATCCGGTGCTGGAGAACGGTCGCGAGCATGTTCGCTTCGCACGCAACGCCCTGTACGCCGACGCCGCCGAGCCACTGCAGGATGGCGACGAGCTGGCCATCATCCCACCGGTGGCGGGCGGGGCAGCGGACTCGGGCGAGACTTCGGAGGGGACTGCTTCGCTCATGCGCTTGGAGCTCTCTGCCGGGTCCCTCAGCGACGACCTGCTCGCGGAGCTGCGCCGCACCGTGCCGACGGCCGCTGACGGGGCGCTGGTCCTCTTCGTGGGACAGACGCGCGAGAGCGCGGGCGCCCCGGCCCCGGGCCAGGAGGAACGGGCCGCTCCTTTCGCCGGGCGCCGGGTGCAGTCACTGGAGTACGAGGCCTTCGACGCGATGGTCCTCGAGGTACTGGCCGCCATCGGCTCGGAGATCGCGGCGAGCTTCGATGTGCATCGTCTGGCCATCGTCCATCGCACAGGCAAAGTAGCGTTGGGCGAGGCGAGCGTCGTCATCGCGGCCGCGGCGGCGCATCGCGGCGCGGCCTTCGATGCGTGTCGTTACGCCATCGAGGAGCTCAAGGCGCGGGCGCCCATCTGGAAGTCAGAGCAGTTCGACGATGGTCAGGTCTGGCTGGGCGCCCCCGCTCGGACTTCGCCGTCTCCCCGTCAGCCAGTGAGGGACGAACGATGAGGATCTACCTGTCCGTCGACATGGAAGGCATCGGCGGGGTCAGCCATGCCAAGCCGACGGGCCGCGACGACAGCGGATACGCCGCTGCCTGCCGCCTCATGGAAGGGGAGACGAACGCTGCCATCGAGGGCGCCTTCGATGGCGGCGCGACGGAAGTCGTGGTGAACGACAGCCACGGATCCATGTACAACCTAGCGCCCGAGAACATCGACCGGCGTGCTCGTCTGGTGCAGGGTCGCAAGCCGCTCAGCATGGTGGAAGCGGCTGCCCATGGCCGCTACGACATGGCGCTGTTCGTGGGCTATCACGCGCGGGCCGGCCATCCCCGGGGAACGATCGCGCACACGTACACGGGAGCCCCCACGCTGACCACCATCGATGGGCGGCCGGTGGGCGAATACGGCATCAACGGCCTGTACCTGGGAGGCCTGGGCGTGGCGGTCGGCCTTGTCACCGGCGACGACGCGCTGGCGGAAGAGGTAGCCGAATGGCTGCCCTGGGCGGAGCGCGTCGTCGTGAAGCGCGCCGTGAGCTGGCAGGCAGCCGACTCGCTCCATCCCGCGGAGGCAGCGGCACTCGTGAGGGCCGGGGCCAGACGGGCGGTCCAGCGTGTCGCCTTGAGCGATCGCGATGGCCTGCGGCCCCTCATCATGGAGCCGCCGATCGTCGTGGGCCTGGAGCTCGCCCACGCCGGTCAAGCCGACTTCGCGGCCGTGATCCCGGGCTTCACGCGGGACGGCGATCGAGGCCTGCGCTATGAGGCTGCCGACTCGCTCGAGGCCTACCGCGCCTTCGTGAGCGCCGTGCGCATGGCGGGCCTGGCCGACCAGTAGCGTGCCGGCGCGCAAAGGCACCGACCGTCACCAAGGTTCCCTCAGGCGGTGCGGACCGTGCTGCCTTCCGACGTGACCTCTTGAGGGTCGGTCTCGCCCTGAACCTCGGAGCGCGACGCCTGGATCTCCTGCTCACGCTCCATGGCCACCTGATCGCGCTGCTTGCCACGCTCCTCGCGCTCCTGCTCGCGCTGCTGACGAGCGGCATCGGAGTCCTGCTTCTTCTGCTCCTCCTGGGCCTTCTTCTCGGCCTCGGCGATCTGCACCTTCTGCTCCAGCTCCTCGACCACGGTGGCACCACCGGTGGCGTTCTCGACCGTGGAATCACCTTGGCTCTGAGCTCGCATCTCGTCCCGCTCGAAGGTGACCTCGCCCTTGTAGACGTTGGAGAGCAGCGAGTCGAGCATGCCGTTGTCATGCGCTCGCTGGACCGACTGGTGGGTGATGATGTCGCCCAGGTTCAGGATGACCGAGTCGTCGCGGTCGAGGATGACCTTGCTCACGGGTCGACCGATGGCATCGGCGATCCGGTCGAGCTGGCTCTTGGTCTGCTGCTGGTCCATGCGCTGGCCGGTCGAGTCGGTGACCTCGGACAGCTTGCGGGTGAACTTGTCCCAAATGCTCCCGGCCGAGTCGCCCAGTTGCTCCAGCGCCGCGCCGGTCTGGTCACCGACCTCGGAGGCCTGGCCCATGGTGGCGGCCTGGGTGAGGACCTTCAGGTTGCCCGTCTCCTTGGCGCGTGCCACGTGCTCGGCCGTGATGCGCTGCCCGTTGGCGACCACGACGCTGCCGTTCTCGTCGTTCACATCCATGCCGGACTTGCGGCCGATGAGCGATTGCTCGGGATCCTTGCTGGCGATGCCTGACCGAGCGCCCTCGGTCGCTTGTCCGGCCTTGTCCTTGAGGTCCGCTCCCGCCTGACCCGCCTTGTCCTTGACGTCCGCTCCCGCCTGACCCGCCTTGTCCTTGACGTCCTGGAGCGTCCCCTGAAGTCCACCTACCTGGGACTCGAGGTCATCGGTCACCTGCGGATCGACGAAGACCACATCCGGCCCTGAGCGCTGAACGTCCGTGATGGGCAGGTACGAGGTCCCCTTGGTCAGGTCGCCCAGCGCACCGCTGGAGACCTCCAGGCCGATGATCTGACCGTCGGTCTCGTTGAAGTACATGTCACCGATGGTGCCCAGCTGCTGGCCCTCGTCAGTGAAGACCTTCTTGCCCAGGAGCGACTCCTTGCGGTCGATGATGGCGTGGACGCGAGGGTAGCTCGAGGCGGCCACCACCGCGCTGGCATCGGCGATGACTACGGCATCCTTGCCGAAGCTGTGGACGGCCTCGATGGGCACCACCGTGGAGCCGCTCAGCAGCCCGCCCTCGTCCACGAGGAGCGCTACGACCGCGTCGTTCTCCTCGCCGATGATCAGATCCTTGACGCTATGGATGCGGATGCCATCGGCCAGGGACAGTACGTCCTTGCCGATGATGGTCTTGCCTTTGCGCACGGTGGGCTCCTCGCGCTACTGGATGAAGTAGATGTAGATCAGCACTGCCGCCACGATCAGCACGACCGCCGCGATGACGATGACCGGCAGGCGACTGCCACCGGCTCCCTGGTACCTCATGGATCTCTCCCTGGGTGAGTGGAATGGTCTGGAGATGGCGGACCGGCCCGCACCGTGGGCGGGAGTGTCAGGCCGTGGATGAATCGGATGAACGCGAGGTTCCCGGCCCGCGCTTACAGGCTCGTGACAGGTGGCGCTAGTCTTTGGAGGTGGAGCGCGACAGAGGTGCGGCGCAGGGCACGGTCGAGACGGAACCGGGCTGGCGATCGCGGCAGGCACGCGCCGTGGGCGCCGAGCCTGAATGGGCGGACTGGCGCAGGTCGGCTGGAGGCGGCCGCTCTTTCTCGCTGCTGGGCATATTCCTGGTGCTCATCGGTGTGGCTCTGGTCATCCAGCAGTTCCAGCCAGCCATCAGCCTGACCTCGCTGGTGGTGCTGGCCCTGGGCGTGGCGTTCGGTGTCGTCTGGCTGTTGGGTGGCGTGCGTGGCGCCTTCGTGCCGGCGGCCTTCCTGCTGGCACTTGCTCTGGCGCGGCTGGTGGTGGAGCTGCGACTGGTCAACGGGGAGGGTTGGACGGCGCTGTTCCTGGGTTTCGGGCTGCTGGCCATCTGGGGCGTCGGTCGGTGGCAACGTGCGAAGCGCGGGTGGGCGCTCTGGCTGGGGGTGATCCTGGTGCTCATCGGCCTGGCACAGATATCGCTGCGGGCGGCCGGATTCCGGGAGCTCGGCCTGATCTGGCCCGCACTGATCATCGTGATAGGCGGCACACTGCTCGTGCGCTCGCGGATGAGTGCAGTGCGACCCCCGGCCTGAAACGCTGATGCTGGCCCTGGTCAGCGCGTGTAGATGCCTTCGGTATCCAGGACGTCCCGCACGAGCCGCAGCTCCTCGGCGGTGGGCGGCGCGGTCTCGATGAGCCGATCGGCCACGGCTGGCAGCCAGGCCATCTTGCCCTGAACGTCCTCCAGCGTGACCCCGGGATGCAGCGAATCGAGGCGCATCACGCCCCCCGCGTCGAAGTGGTAGACGCCCAGATCCGTGATCACGACCGACGGGCCGGCACCCAGCCAGCCCTGCTCGCGCCGGATCCGTGCACCATCCGCACCGCCCAGGTTGCCGGGCGAGGTGCGGAAGTCGATGCGGTGGACGAACGATCGCCGCGACTGGCGCATGATCACGAAGACCTCGCGAGCGTTGATGGCGATCTCGCAGGCGCCACCGGAGCCCGGCAGTCGAGTGGTGGGGTGTGCGTAGTCGCCGATGACCGTGCTGTTGATGTTGCCGAACCGGTCGATCTGGGCGGCGCCCAGGAAGCCCACGTCGATGAGTCCGCCCTGGAGGTAGAAGCCGAAGAGCTCGAACATGCTGGTCACGGCCGTGGCCCGGGTCACGATGGTGGGGTCGCCGATGGACAGCGGCAGGCGCGCCGGCCGTGCCCCGAACACGCCCGCTTCGTAGACCAGCTCCAGGTCCGTCGCCACGGTGAGCTTGGCCAGGTTCACCGCGATGTTGGGCAGGCCGACCCCCACGAAGCAGACATGCCTCCCGGCCAGCTCGCGTGCCGCGGCCACGATCATCATCTCCGAGGCGCTGAAGTCCGCGGCCTCCACCGGTTCCGGTGGGCTCATCGGTAGTCGCCGTAGTCCACGCTGCCGGACGGTGAGGAGCCTGGGCGCAGGGCGTCGAGGCGCTCGTCACCCAGCTTGTCCCGGTACTCCGCGCGGCCCGCGACGCCGTAGACCCACTCGTCCAGCCACTGTTCCAGCAGATCGGCGTCGCGGCTGATGGCATCCCACTCGATGTAGAAGCGGTTGTCGCGGTCGTAGTGACCCTGGGCGTAGGAAGGGTGGGCGCCGAAGGGCTCGACCACCACGGCCTCCACGATCAGCCCCGGGATGACCGTCCTGTTGGGGTCGGCGCGGATGACGTCGTCACTCACCAGCTCCTCGACCACCACGATGACGCGCTGCGCCGCGAAGGCGGCCTCCTTCTGGCAGCCCAGCAGGCCCCAGATCTGGGTGTTGCCCTGCTCGTCGGCCCGCTGCGCGTGGATGATGGCCACGTCCGGCTCCAGCGGCGGCACGGCGTAGACCAGATCGTCGCCGTAGGGGGATCGGATCGGCCGGATCAACGGATTGGCGACGGGCAGGTCCGTCTCGAAGTAGGAGCGGAGGGGGAAGAAGGGCAGGTTCATGGCGCCCGCCGTGTACCGGCCGACCATGCCGAAGTGCGAGTACTCCTCCAGCTCAAGGCTCGCCGAGGCGCCCTCGGTCACGCGCCGCACGGCGTGGAGGCCGCCCACGCCGGGGTTACCCAGCCAACTGAAGATGAGCTTGCGGGCCACGCCGGCACCGACCATCTGATCGTAGATGAGATCGGGCGTGAGCCGGGCCAGGGTCAGGTCGCGCTTGTGCTGGCGGATGATCTCGTGGCCGGCGGCGAAGCTGATGAGGTGCGTGAAGCCCTCGATGGCCACGGTGTCGCCGTCATGCACCGACCCCGCGATGGCCTCCGCCATGGAGGCCACCTTGGACCCGCTCAACCGCTGGCCTCGACCCCGCTCATGGCGCCCGCCGCATCGGCCTCCTGGCGGACCTGCGCCTCCGATCCCGCGACGTGGGCGACAGCCTCGCTGAAGATGCGCACCGCCGTCTCCATCTCGACCTCAGAGACGATGAGCGGCGGGGACATGCGCACGCTGGTCCTGCCACACTCCAGCACGAGCAGCCCGCGCTGGAAGCAGGCCCACTGGATTTCCTCCGCGCGCTCGGCCGTGTCGAGCTCCACGCCGACCATCAGGCCCTTGCCGCGCACATCGGTGACAAGCGACGGGAAGCGATCCATCAGGGGCCGCAGCGCGCTCATGGCCTGCTCGCCGCGAGCTCCGGCGTTCGCCGTCAGGCCACCCTCCAGCAGGTCGATGGTGGCCAGCGCGGCGGCACAGGCCACGGGATTGCCGCCGTAGGTGGAGCCATGCGCGCCGATGCTCCACGCGTCCAGGATCTCCGCCCGCGCGATCATGGCGCCGAGCGGCATGCCCGAGGCGATGCCCTTGGCCGTCAGCAGGATGTCCGGCTCCACGCCCCAGTGCTCGATGGCCCACATCGTGCCCGTGCGCCCCGCCCCGGACTGGATCTCGTCGGCGATGAGCAGGATCCCGTGCTCGTCGCAGATCCGGCGGAGTCCCTGCAGGAAGCCGTCCTCCGGCACGATGTAGCCGCCCTCGCCCTGGATGGGCTCCACGATGACGGCCGCCACCTCGTCCGCCGGGGCCAGCTTGTCGAAGAGGACCTCGTCGAACCAGCGCAGGTCCTCGACCCTGCCGTACGGCGCGTGATGGACCCCCGGCAGCAGCGGTCCGAAGCCCGCGTGGTACTTGGCCTTGGAGGCCGTCAGTGAGACGGAACCGTACGTACGACCGTGGAAGGCGCCCAAAAAGGCGACCACGTAGGGTCGGTGCGTGGCGTAGCGCGCGAGCTTGATGGAGGCCTCGACCACCTCCGTGCCGCTGTTCCCCAGATAGACGCGCTTGGGTCCGGAGATGGGCGCCGTCCGTGCCAGGACCTCGCACGTCTCGGGGTAGATGGGCAGGTAGAAGTCCGACGCGCTGTAGTGCACCAACTGCTCGGCCTGGTGGCGGATGGCCTCGATGACCTGCGGGTGCCCATGACCGGTCGAGTTGACGGCGATGCCGGCGGCGAAGTCGAGGAAGCGGTTGCCGTCGATGTCCTCGATGGCACAGCCCTCCCCGCGGACCGGCACCAGCGGGTAGGCACGCGGCAGGCTGGGCGAGGTCCACGCACGGTCGTATTCGACATGCGCGCGTGCGCGCGGACCCGGGATCTCCGTGACCAGGTCGGGGAGGGGACGAGCGGCCGCGGCGGGGAGGTGTGGGGCGACCGGGGCGTCTCGATCGATGAGCTGGGTCACGGTTGGATCCTCGAGACGAGTGTGTGCATAGATCCTATGCACCGTGGAAGGCGCAGTGTAGCAAGGCGCCTGCGGGCCCCAGAGCTGCGGCTAATCGACGACGGTCTGCGACTGCTCCCGCATGAACTGCTGCACGTAGTGGTAGCCGCCGCCCGACTTGCCGGTCGCGGTGGAGCCCTTCCAACCGCCGAAGGGCTGGATGCCCGGCCAGGCGCCCGTGGTCGCGCCCGCGCGCCGGTTGACGTAGACCACGCCCGCCTCGATCCGGTCGAGGAACAGGTCGATCTCCGCCTGGTCATTCGAGTAGAGACCAGCCGTCAGGCCCAGCACGGAGTCGTTGGCGAGCCGCAACGCATCTTCCATGGAGTCGACCGGCGCGATGACGGTGAAGGGCAGGAAGAGCTCCTCACGGAAGAGCCGGTGGTGGGTGGGCAAGCCGGTCGCCACGGTGGGCGCCACGAAGGATCCGCTGTCCAGCCCGTCTGCCGTGACGCGTTCCCCGCCGATGAGCAGCCGACCGTCCGTGCGTGCTTCCCCGACCGCGTCCTGGTAGCGCGCCATCGCTCGCTGGTTGATGACCGGTCCCAGCCAGTTCTCACGTTTCGTCGGATCACCGATGGTGATGGCCGCCGTGCGGTCGATCAGCAGCTCCGTGAACTCGTCCAGTACGGGACGCTCCACGTAGATGCGGCTGTTGGCGGAGCACTTCTGACCGGAGAAGCCGAAGGCCGAGCGCATCACGCCCTCGGCCGCCTCATCCAGATCGGCACTGCGGCTGACGATGGCCGGGTTCTTGCCGCCCATCTCGACGATGGTCGGCTTGGGGTACGTCTGGGAGAAGTTGCGGTGTATCCCGAAGCCGACCTCGAAGGAGCCGGTGAAGATGAGACCGTCGACGTCGCTGTTCTCCTGCAACTCGGCTCCGACCGACTCGCCGGGACCCGCCACCGTGTTGAAGACGCCCGCCGGGATGCCCGCGTCGCGCATCACCCGGGTGAGGCAGGCACCGGAAAGGGGCGCATCGGTGGAGGGCTTGTAGACCACCGTGTTGCCGGCCACGAGCGCTCCACCGGCCGGGCCGCCGGACAGTGCGAAGGGGAAGTTGAAGGGGCTGATGACGGCCCACACGCCATACGGCTTCAGGACGGACCGCGTGTGCACCGATGGATCCCCCAGGTTGCCCATGGGGTGGTCGAAGCCGTCATTGCGTTCCATCATGTCGCACGACCAGCGGATCAGATCGGCCGTCTCCTCGACGTCACCGAGGGCCTCCAGGCGGTTCTTGCCGACCTCCATGGAGAGCAGCGCGGAGAACTCCATCTGACGCTCGCTGATGAGGTCCGCCACTCGGCGGAGCAGCGCCACGCGCTCCTGCCAGGGCGTCCGTGACCAGTCGGGGAAAGCGGCCTTGGCGGCGGCGATGGCCTCGCGCGCATCCTCACGGCTGCCCTTGGCGAAGGTGCCCATGAGCGTGCCGTCGATGGGCGTCCGCTTCTCGAACGTCCCTTCGCCGTCCCGCTCCGCACCGTTCACGAAGTTGGGGTAGTAGGTCCCCAGCATCCCCCGCGCGCGCTCCAGCCCGGCCTCGAACTGCGCGTGCATCTCATCGTTGTCATTGCGCAGCGTGGCGTAGGTGATCTTCAGTCGAGGCGGGCTGCTGGTGTCCGTCATGGCGCGTGGTCCCTCATGGCGATGGGTCCGCGTCAGTCTAGCGCCGGGGCACCGGCTGACTGGCGGGAGCCTCAGGCAGTCTGGATGGAGCGGAAGCAGTCGGAGCAGTAGACCGGCTTGTCCATGCGCGGCCGGAAGGGTACCTGCGCTGAGCTGCCGCACTTGGAGCAGATGACCGCGAACTGTTCGCGCATGGGGCGGTCGTCGCCTCGCTCATAGCCGCGCGGCCCACCGATGTCGCGGACGTCCAGGCTGCTCGTATCACGCATGGAACGGCGTGATGCTCGACAACTGGGACACCGCTTCGGATCGGAAGCGAAGCCCTTGTCGGCGTAGAACTTCTGGTCGTCGACCGAGTGCACGAACTCCACGGCACAGTCGAGACAGGCCAGATTGCGATCTGTATAGGACACCGAGACCGTCCTCCCCTGGACACCGATGAGGTTTCCCCTGCAGCCTGATGCGCGCTCGGCCGTCGTTCCCGTGGACGGCGGCGGGATGGAAGGCGAGGCGTCTGGTCGACCGGGCGCCGCGCGTCCCAGGTGCTCTGTCGAGGTCCCTGTCTGGGCGCACCGGATGCAGGAAAAAGCCTATCACCGCTCGCGCAGGAGGTCCCCTGCCACTCACCCAGGCTAGAGCACGCACCACCCATCAGTACCACTGTCCGCTCGCACGCCGGATGTCACAATCAAGGCAACACGCCTCCGCACCACGGGCCGTACCGTGGTCCCTGGGTCGTTCGGATCTGGAGCGCTACTCGCGATATGCCTTGCTTGCTGCACATGGCGGACGTCCATCTCGGTGCGCGCCACGACGATCTGGGCGACGCCGCCGCGAAGCAGCGAGAGCGACAGTTCGCGGCCTTCTCGCGGGCCATCGATGCGGCCCTCGAGCAGCGCGTCGACGTGGTCCTCATCTGCGGCGACCTATTCGACTCCAACGCGCAGCCACGCCGCTCCGTGGAGCGAGCTGCCGGCGAGCTGGCGCGCCTCGCCGAGCGGGGGGTCCGGGCCGTGCTCATCCCGGGGACCCACGACTGCTATGACCCAGCCTCGATCTACCGCACCTTCGACCTGCGGGCACTGGCCGGCCTGCCCGCCGACTCGGACCTTTTGACGGTGCTGACGCCGGACCTGCCCTCCGTCCGCTTCGGCGAGCTGGACATGGAGGTCCACGGGCCGATCTTCCCTACCAAGTCGTCGACGCGCAGTCCGCTCGAGGGCTTCCGCGCCGGGGCCTCTGGCTCGCCTGCGGGCTACCAGGTGGGCATGATCCACGGCTCGTTGCGCGTCGAGGGCAAGGTGACCTCGGACGACGTGCTGTTCACGGCCGACGAGGTCGCCGCCAGCGGGCTGCACTACCTGGCTCTCGGTCACTGGCATTCCCTGCTTCAGGGCCGGGCCGGTGGCACGGTCTGGGCCTATCCCGGAGCGCCGGAGCCTGTGGCGCTCGACCAGGACGGCGCGGGCCACGTGCTCCTGGTCACCATCGACGGTCCTGCCGCAGCGCCCTCGGTGAGGGTCGCATCGCTGGCAGTCGGGCGAACGCGCTTCCGGCGCCTCGATCTGGATGCCGCCTCGACCGCCTCGCAGGATGAGCTCTGCCGTCGCTTGACCGACCTGGCCGATCCCGACCTCGTGCTGGATGTACGGTTGCTGGGGGTCGCGCCGGACCTCCTGGACCTGGACACCGACGAGGTCGAGCGCCAGCTGCGGGACCGCTTCTTCCGATTTCGGCTGCGTGACATGTCGGTCGCCGCGCTGCCGGATTACCCACTGCCGCCGGAAGGCACCATCGCCGGCTTCCTGACCCGTGACCTGCGGACGCGGATCATGACCGCCGAGACGGCGGGCACGGAGGATGTCGCGGCCGAGACGCGCGAGGCACTGCAGCTGCTGCGCATCCTGCTGGATGAGCCCAAGCGCGTGACGCTCGTCTGATGCGCATCACCTCGCTGCGACTTTCCGACGTCAAGCGGCACCGCTCGCTGGAGCTGAAGCTGGCGACCGGCCTGACCGTCATCCGAGGCCCCAATGAGGCAGGCAAGACCACCATCCAGCGGGCACTCGAGATGGTCCTCTTCCGCCGCCCCACCTCAGCCGCCCAGGACCTCGAAGGCGTCCGACCGTGGTCGGATGCCGAGGCCCTGCCGAGCATCGCGATCGATTTCGAGGATGAGGACCTGTCCGGTCGTCTGGTCAAGGTCTTCGCCGGCGCCAGGGGCACGGCCCGGCTGGAGATCGACGGGCACGTGGAGACCGACCCCGTGGCGGTCGAACGCCGGATCGCCGAACTCACCGGACTGCCCTCCGAGAAGTTCTTCCGTTCGACGGCCAGCATCCGACATCAGGAGCTGGCTGGCCTGGACCGCGACGAAGGCGCCCTTCGTGACCGGCTTCATCGCTCGATGACCGGCGCGGATCGCGGCACCTGGGCGGCGCGCCGCAAGCTCGAGGATGCGATCGCCCGCTATCGCTCGGAAGGTCACAAGAATCCCGGTCTTCTCAAGCAGGCGCGTGCGGAGGTGGAGCGTCTCTCCAAAGCGTCGCTCGCTGGCGAGGCCGGCCTGGCGGCACTCGCTCGGGAGCGCGCCGCGCTGGCCGATGCCCGGGCCAAGCGGGCGACTTCCAACGAGCGGTTCGCCACCGCGCAGGCCGACCTGGACGCCGCTGAACGTGCCGTGGCGGCGCGCGCTCGGCTGGTCAAGGCGGAGGCGGCTTACCTTCGCTACAAGCGCGCGGCGGAGCTGCGCGCCGAGATCGACCTGCGCGAGAAGTCGCACCCCTCGCCCATGGCTCTGCCGCTCCTGCGCTCCGGCGTGGAGCGGCTGCGCAGCCTGGAATACGGCATCTCCGAGCAGCGTGCCGAGCTGGCCACCCAGCCCGATCCCGCGCAGTGGCAGGCCGACGCGGCGGAGGCGCCGCGCTGGCGCCCGGCAGCAGCGGCCTCGGCGGTGCTGCTCGTGGCCGCCGTGGGCGCCCTCCTGCTGCTGGGCGGCGTGGCCGGCATGGTGCTCGCGGGCGTGGTGCTCGCGGTCGTCCTGGTGGTGGCCGCCCTGACGGTCGCGTTCCTGGCCTGGCGGCTGCGCAGCCAGGCCTCGGAGGTACGACTCCAGAACGAGATGGCCGAGGCGGAGATCTCCCGACGGCTGCGCGGTCGATCGGACCTGGAAGAGGAGCTGCGCGCCGCCGAGCGGGAACGCGATCAGCAGTTGACGACGCTGTCCATGCCCGACCTCGCCGCGGGCGAACGCTCGTTGTCAGAGGAGGCGGAACACGTCGCCGGCATCGACCAGCTGCGCGCGGAGTACAAGGGGCTGATCGGCGACACTACCCAGGCCGAAGCGGATGTCGGTCAACTGCGGGACCGCATGGCGGCCATGGCGGACGAGGCGCGTCACTCGCTCGCGGGCATGGGACCGGTCGGCACGGACCCGGACGGATACCGGCATCGTGCGGATGCGCACCTGCGCGTGGTCCGCGCTGAGCGCGAGCAGGCCGGCAACGCCGAAGCGGCCGCCCAGGCGCGGCTCGAGGCCAACACGGTGGACGCGGAAGAGGTCGCTGCGCTGGCCGAGCGGCTCGACGATGCACAGAGGCTGCTGGCCGCGCGGGAGCGTCGCCTGCGCGTGTACGAGATGGCGTTCGGCGCGCTCGACGCTGCGGAGCGGGCCACCCTTAAGAGGGCTGCGCGCTTCCTTGAAGGTCGTATGGGTGGCGACATAGCGGCCATCACCGACGGCCGCTACTCGCAGGTGAAGGTCGACGAGAACGAGCTGAGCTTCCGGGTCTTCTCGCCGGAGAGGGGCGACTGGGTACCGGCGACCGATCTCTCGCAGGGCACCATCGACCAGATCTACCTGGCCGCCCGGCTGGGCCTAGTGCGCCAGGTGGCCGAGGACCGAAGGCCGCCACTGGTCTTCGACGATCCGTTCGTGACCTTCGACGACGAGCGGGCTCGCCGCGCCGTGGAACTTCTGCGCACTTTGGCCAGCGACCACCAGATCATCTACCTGACCTGCTCCGATCGATACGACGCGGTGGCGGACGCGGTCATCACGCTGCCTACGCCGGCCGTCGAGAGACACGACGGCACGCCGGATCCCGCCCCCGAGGCCGATCGCGGTGCGACCAGGACGCCAGTGGCGGCAGAACGCCCCTGAGCCTCACCTCCCCGGCCCTGGCCCTCGCCTCCGCGATGAGCTGGGGCATCGGTGACTTCGCGGGCGGCATCGCCAGCCGCCGGTCGAACGTGCTGGTGACCCTGCTCATGACCCAGGTCATCGGTCTGCTGGCCACGGCCGGGCTGCTGGCACTGTCGTCGGAGGAGCTGCCGCGGGTCACGGCGCTGGCCTGGGCCGGCCTGGCCGGTCTGAGCGGCGTGGCCGGTCTGGGTTCCCTCTATCTGGCCCTGTCGCGCGGGACGATGGGCCTGGTGGCGCCGCTGGCTGCGCTGGTCGGCGCGGCGCTCCCGGCGCTGGTCGGCATCGTCAACGGCGAGCCGGCCTCGCCCGTGCTCCTGTCGGGCATGGTCCTGGCCCTCTGTGCCGTGGTGGTCATCAGCCTGCCCGACAGCACGTCCGCGGCGCAGGCGGCAGAACGGGGCACTGCCGCCCGCTCTGAGCTGCTGCTCATCCTGCTATCCGGCCTCGGCTTTGCCGGCTTCTACCTGTTCATCGACCAGTCCCGGGCCAACGGCGGCGAGACCTGGTGGCCCATCCTGATCGTGCGCCTGGCCGGGCTATCGATCGTCCTGGCCGGGCTGGTCGGCCTCATCGTGCGGAGCGCAGCCAGGGGCCGCGGCGATCGACCGTCCCTGCGTGTTCCGCTGACGCTGCTGCCGCTGCTCGTGCTGTCGGGCCTGGGCGATCTGGGCGGCAACCTCTTCTTCCTGCTGGCGAACGCGGCCGGTAGCCTGGCTGTTGCGGTCGTCCTCTCGTCGCTGTATCCCGTGGTGACTGCGCTGCTGGCGCGCGTCTTCCTGCACGAGCGGCTCTCTCGCCTGCGCCTGCTGGGGGTCAGCGCGGCCATCGGCGGCGTGTTGCTCATCGCGGTGGGACAGGCCTGAAGGCCGTGGCTTGCCCGGCTGCCTACTCTTCGATGATGCGCAACTCCGTCACGACGAAGCGCTGGCGACACCACAGCTCATCCTCGCCGGGGAGTGAGGGCTGAAAGCCTGATCGAGGCTCCCGACGGCAGGTGGACGCCACCGGATCATCGAAATGACCCACTACCTCCACCAGCGCGCCGAAAGGCGGTTCGATGTCGAGCGAAGGATGGATGTTGAAGTCGAGGCGTCCGCTGTAGATAGCGCTTCCGAGCTTGCCGGCGAGCAGGTGATCTTGCTCGATGCTCAGCCACGCTGGGCTCACGGCGTAGCCAGGCTCGGTGGCGAGGCGATGCCGCAGAACAGTACCTCGCAGGCGGATCTCCGAGGCCCCGTAACAGTGCAGCGCTTCGGTCGGCTCGAGACCAGCCAGTTGGTCGAGGATGATGGGCAGGGCGACGCATTCTGCCGGTGGGTCAGGACGGAGTGCCGGACGTCCGGCGGCGGTCTGGGCGGGCAGCCAGCCGAACATGTACTCGCCGACTCCGCTCATGAAGTTGTCGAACTCGACGCGATACCACACGTTCCCATCGACCTCGACGGGCTCCTGCGACACATAGACCTGGCGCTCCTCGTCAAGGAGGGCGATCGGCTCACTGTCGAGCTCCGTCTCGCCGTAGACCGGCGTGTCACCGGTGATTACACGCGCGAAGCCGCTGGCGACCGTGGAAGGTGCGGAAGGCGCCACGCCTGGAATCGGCGGTGGCGTGGATGTGGCAGCCGGGGAGGGCGCGGCGGTCGTACGGCTCTCCACGGTGGCCGTGGGGCTGGATGGGATGGCGGGATCGTCGCTGGGTAAGGCCGCGACAGACGCCAGCGGTGGCCCGCCGACCTGTGCCGGAAGACGTGTGGATATCGATACACCTACGGTGAGGGTGACGACCACGGCCACCACGACCGTCACCGCCGCAGCGCGACCGATCTGGAGCGCGCCCGGCCGCCGCGCCCGTTGCGAAGGATCCCGGGGGATGCTGGCGAGGATGAGGCGCTCACTTCGCGCACTGTCGCGAGTCAGTTCCGCGAGGTAGCGCTGGCGCAACCGGCTCTGGATGTCGGGTTGGAGGTCGTCGTCGTTCATGTTGCCTCCCGGGCGATGCCATGGCCGTCCTGCTGGGTTTCTGCGTCCAACTCGATGCGCAAGCGCACGACGGCACGATGGATCCGGCCCCGCACAGCGGCGGGCGGGATGGAAAGGATCTTGCCGACCTCATCGCTGGAGAGATCCGCCCCGTAGCGCAGCACCAGCAACGCTCGCTGCTCGACCGGCAATCGGGCAAGGGCACGCTCGAGTTCATCGCGCATCGCCACGGCCGCCTCGGGGCCGGGTGTTTCTTCTTGTCGCGGACGGAGCCGCCGGATGGCCGCGTCCAGCCGCCGCCCCGAGCGCCGTTGATTGAGGCAGGCGTTGACCACCAGGCGTCGTAGCCAGGCGTCGAACCGAGCTGGATCCCGTAGCTGTTTGAGAGAACGCCAGGCTCGGACGTAGACATCTTGAAGCACGTCGTCGGCGACGCCGTCCGACCCCAGGATCAGCCGCGCCGTAGCGCGGGCGGCCGGTGTGGTGAGCGACACCAGGAGCGAGAAGGCGTCGGCGTCCTCGGTCTGAGCGCGCTCGACGAGTTCGATCTGAGTAGTCATCGTGGCCTCAGCGACTTGCTACCTATATGACACCGGCGCGTGGCCACGCGTGCCGGGGCAGCCCGCCAGTCTGCGCGACGGCATCCCTCTCGACCGTTCGCTTCGGGCTCCTGAATGGGAAATGCCATCCGTGGTCGCATCTCAGCCGAAGGTTAGACATGAGCGACATCCGAGATCCGCGCCGCTGGCCCACCGCCGTCGTGTGGTTCCGCCGGGATCTGCGCCTGCCCGATCACCCGGCGTTGCTCGACGCGGTCGAGCACGCGGAGCGCGTCTACCCGCTGTTGTCTTCGATGAGCCGCTCCTGGGCGGCCGCTGGCCGTCACCGAACCGGATCTCATTCATGCGGGCTTCGGCTATGGAGCTGGACGGCTCTCTTCGTGCTGTCGGTAGCCGGCTGCACGTTCGACGGGGCCGTCCGGCCCAGGTGGTGGCCGCCTTCGCCCGGGAGGTCGGTGCCGACGCGGTCATCGTCTCGCGCGACTACGGGCCGTACGCGCGGTCGCGCGACAGCGAGGTGGCTGCGGCCCTGGCCGCGGAGGGCCGCTCGCTACACGCGCGGCGAGGGCTGCTCGTCCAGGAACCGGAGGATGTGCTGACCCAGGGCGGCGAGCGGTTCTCGGTCTACTCGCCGTTCCGCCGGGCGTTCGAGCGGCTGGAACGGCGCAGGCCCCGGCCCGCGCCGCTGCACATCCCGACCCCAAAGGATGCTGTGGTGGGGGGAGTGGCCGTCCCTGGCCAGCCTCACGCGGGGGAGTCCCGCCCCGGGTCTCATCGCGGCCGGCGAGGTCGCCGCGCGTGACCGCCTCGAAGCGTGGGTGAGTGGAGGCTTGCGCGACTACCACACACGTCGCAACGACCTGGCTGCGGACGCCACGTCGCGACTCAGCCAGGACCTGCACTGGGGCCTGTTGAGCGGCGTCTGCTCATCGACCACCGCGCCGGGGAGCGCCACTTCATGTGGCACCTGACCGATGGCGATCTGGCGAACAACAACGGAGGCTGGCAATGGACGGCGTCGGTGGGCACGGACCGCCAGCCCATCTTCCGCATCTTCAACCCGACGCTCCAGGCCACCCGCTTCGATCCCGGAGGCGACTTCGTGCGGCGCTGGATCCCGGAGCTGGCGAGCGTGCCCGGCGAGTCGATCCATGAGCCGTGGCGGATGTCGCGCGAGATGCAGGAGCGGGTCGGTTGCATCATCGGTCGCGACTACCCGACGCCCATCGTGGACCATGCCCGGGCCCGAGCGCGAACTCTGGATGCCTTCCGAAGCTGAGGCGCTGCTGCATAGCCGCGGCTGAGGGGCTGGACGCAGCTCCGTGGCGGGGCGCTGGGCTAAGGGATCATGGCTATTCGATCTTGCGACCTGCCAAGCGACCGACGCCATTATCGTCGCGAAGCCCGTATCTCGGCGTCCGGAGGCGCGCCGGTCGAGGGTCGGTTGGCCCGACTTGTTCCCCGATCGACGATAGTGGCGTCAGCCGGACGCAGAAGGATCGGCGCCGGGCGCCGAAGGAACTGCTGGTGGCCCGCCTTCGCCGGTCTGATCGCCAGAGTCGGGCTCGTCCCTTCCGGTACGACCGGCGCCTGCCTCGTCGTGCTGCGCATGCGCAGCTGCGAGGAGGTGCTCGAGCAGGATGGCGTTCGTCAGCGGACCCACCCCACCCGGCACCGGGGTGATCGCCTCGACCACCGGCAGCGCCGACTCGAAGTCGACATCGCCCACGATACGATCACCCACCACGTTGATGCCCACGTCGACCACCAGTGCCCCCGGCTTCAGCATCGCGCCCGTGACCAGGCCGGGCGAGCCCGCCGCCACGACGAGGAGATCGGCGCGCGCCACGTGCGCCGAGAGGTCGCGCGTCTGGCGGTGGCACATCGTCACGGTGCAATGCTCGCGCTGGAGCAGCAAGCTGACCGGCCTCCCCACCACGTTGCTCCGTCCGATGACCGTGGCATCAAGGCCTTGCAATCGGTATCCGGAACGCTTCACGATCTCGACCGTGGCCTGCGCCGTGGCCGGCAGGAATCCCTCGTAGCCGAGCGTGAGGAGCCCGGCGTTCCCGGGGTGGAGGCCGTCGATGTCCTTGCGCGGATCGATGGCCTCGATCACGGCCCGCAACGGGATCTGCCTGGGGAGTGGCATCTGGACGATGATCCCTGACACGAGCGGATCCCGATTCAGCTCGTCGATCCGACGCTGGATGAGCGCCGTCGTGACCCGCTCACCGATCTCCACCACCCGCCCGGTCACGCCCGTCCGCTCACAGGTGCGGACGATCTGCTGGAGGTAGACGGCGGACGGTGCATCCGCGCCGATGAGCACGACGGCCAGCGTCGGCCGGAACCCATGTCGGTTGCTGAAGGAACTGACTTCATCGCTGATACGGCCGCGTATCTCGGCCGCCATCGGCGCACCCTCCAGGAGTCGCGCGCCGTCACGCGGCCGGGGCACGACCTCGGCGGTCACAGCGGCCACGACCGGACCGGCCACGAGGGATAGGCTGTCATCGCCGGGATTGTCGCACCGGAGAGTGGCCCGGGCGACAAAGCCGGGCGACATAGCCTGGTGTCACAACCGAGAGAAGGAGCCGCGCGTGCCAACCTGGGCCCTGACTCGTCGAGCCGAGCTCTCCCGGGGCGAGGTCGCCTGGGACGTCTTCGGCAGCGGACCGCCCCTCGTGCTCGTGCACGGCACGCCCAGTTGGTCATACCTCTGGCGAAACGTGGTCCCCGTCGTCGCGCGCGGATCCACCGTCTACGTGTTCGACCTTCCCGGCTACGGCGATTCGCCTCCCCCGGAGGACGGAGACGTCTCGATCGCGAGCCACGCCATCGCGCTCGGGGAGCTGCTCCAACAGTGGCGCCTCGACGCACCGGCCATCGCGGGCCACGACATCGGCGGCGCCATCGTGCTTCGGGCGCACCTTCTACAGCAGCGCCGATTCCGGCGGCTCGCGCTCATCGATGCCGTCGTCCTGGCCCCCTGGATCACGCCGACCACTCGTCATATCCAGGCGCATCTCGACGTGTACCGGACGATGCCGGAGCACATCTTCGAGCAGGTCACCGAGGCGCACCTGCGTACCGCTGTGCAGCGCGGTTTCGAGGCGGAGGCCTTCGCGGCGTACCACGGACGCTGGCGCGGCGTGGAGGGTCAGGCCGCCTACCTCCAGAAGGTGGCCCATTTCGACGAGGAGCACACCCGCGAGCTCGAGCCGTTGCTGGGGACGATCGATGTGCCGTCGCTCATCGTGTGGGGCGCCCAGGATGCCTGGCTCCACCCGTCACTCGCCCGCCGCTTGGGCGACCTCATTCCGGGCAGCGATGTGCAGTTGATCGCGGACGCCGGTCACTTCGCGATGGAGGACGCACCGGCCGAGGTCGCGCGAGCGCTGCTCGAGTTCTTCCACTCCTGATGCCTGCCGCTCTGGCCACGCCGGCTCAGCTCAGGAGCCCTGCCGCAGGCGGCCGGAGATCCGGGCGGCGGCGGCCAGCACCTCCTGGGTGATCTTAGTCTCCGTACCGGCCCGGGGAAAGCGATATGCCGGGCCGTGGACATGGACCGCGGCGCCCACATTGCCCGCGGCGTCAGCGATCGGCGCGGCCACGGAGTTGATGCCCTCGGCGAACTCGTCACGCCCCCAGACATAGCCGTCGAGCTGGACCCGGCGCAGCCGCTCCCGTAGCGCCGCGGGATCCACCAGTGTGCGCGGCGTGAACCGCTCGAGCGGCTCCCCCAGGAAGCGTTCCACGACCGGCGGGGCCATGTGAGACAGGAAGACCTGCCCGGAGGCCACGGCGTGGATGGGCAGGCGGCTGCCGGTCCAGTCGCGAACGAGCACCTGATGGGCCGTGTCGACCTGGTCGATGTAATGCACCACGAAGCCCTCGACCACGGACAGGCCAGCTGCCTCGCCGACAGCCGACGCGAGCTCGACGAGCACGGGCCGGGCGAGCGCGACCAGGCTGCGGGTGGGCACGATCCCGGCCGCCAGGGAGACGATGCGCGCCCCGAGCCGGTAACGACTGTCGCCCGGCACCTGTTCCGCGACCCCCTCACGGGACAGTGATGTCAGCAGACGAGCGGCGGTGCTCTTGGGCAGATCGACCCTCTCGGCCACCTCGGTCACGCCCAGCGGGCCGTCGGAGAGGGCGGAGAGCACGGCGAAAGCCCGTTCGATGGACTGGACCCTCGACACGCGGTCTTCCCTCCGCTACATTCAGCCCCTACGTTCCATGATATGGCATCGTCCCACATCGTGGAACAACCAGCGGCCCATCGGAGACCACGCGTGACGGACCAGTACGAGGAGATCGACCTCGCCTCCCTGCCCGACGACGATCTGGTCGAGCAGATGCACAACGATCTGTACGACGGGATGAGGGACGAGGTCGTGGCCGGGACGCGCATCCTCTTGGACCGCGGCTTTCCGGCCAACAAGGTCCTCGACGACGCGCTGGTGGCAGGCATGAAGATCGTGGGCGTCGACTTTCGTGACGGCATCCTGTTCGTGCCGGAGGTCCTGCTCGCGGCCAACGCCATGAAGGCCGGCATGGCCGTTCTCCGTCCGCTACTGGCCGAGACCGGCGCGGAGCCGGTGGGCAAGGTGGTCATCGGCACGGTCAAGGGCGATATCCACGACATCGGCAAGAACCTGGTGGGCATGATGTTCGAGGGCGCGGGCTTCGAGGTCGTGGACATCGGCATCAACTCGGACGCGGAGAAGTTCATCGCCGCGCTGGAGGAGCACAAACCGGACATCCTGGGCATGTCGGCGTTGCTGACCACGACGATGCCCTACATGAAGGTCGTCATCCAGGCACTCGTGGATCGGGGGATGCGGGACGACCTCATCGTCCTGGTGGGCGGCGCGCCACTCAACGAGGAGTTCGGGCGTGCCGTCGGCGCCGACGCGTACTGTCGCGATGCGGGCGTGGCCGCGGACATCGCGCGCCGCCTCATCGACGAGCGCCGTGCCGCCGCGTGAGGAGCGACATGCTGCCGCTTGAGACCGCCGAGGCTGCTGCGCCCCGCGTCCTGGTGATCGGCTGCGGCGCACTCGCTCGCGAGCTGGTGGAGCTGACCCGTCCCCTGCCGCACGTCGACGTCACATGCCTCCCGCCCTCCCTCCACGACCGACCGGGCGGCATCCCCGGTGCCGTTCGCGCCAAGATCCGGGCCGGCCGTGCCTCCGGCCGCTACGCGCGGCTCTTCGTGGCCTATGCCGACTGCGGGACCGGCGGCCTGCTGGACCGCGTCCTGGAGGAGGAAGGCGTCCAACGGCTGCCAGGCGCTCACTGTTACGAGTCCTTCGCCGGCCGGGCCGACTTCGCGCGCCTCGCCGACGAAGAGCCGGCCACCTTCTGGCTGACAGACTTCCTGGCCCGGAACTTCGAGCGGCTGGTCATCCGGGGACTGGGCATAGACCGACACCCCGAGCTCGAACAGGTGTACTTCGGCAACTACCGGCGCCTCGTCTACCTCTCCCAGACGGACGATGCCGAGCTGCTTGCGCTCGCCCGGCGTGCTGCAGAGCGGCTCCGCCTGGACTTCGAGCACCGCCACACGGGCTACGGCGAGCTGGCCACCTCGATCGCCGCGGCCGCAGCGGGCAGGGTCCCGCTGGCGGCCGATGTCCCGGTCGCCTGAGCGATGGCCACCCTGACCGTCATCCTGTGGCGCGATATCCCCGCCCAGGTCGTGGTCCGGGACGGGCGCCGAACCACCAAGATCATGCTCCACGGTCGCTTCCAGATCGCAATCGACAAGGCCGCCAGCCGCGCCGGCAAGCGGGCCTACGACGATTACATCGAGGAGTGGCGCAAGGTCCAGCGTCCGTGTGGGTACGACATCGAGGCGGAGGTGCAGGCTGAATCCGACCGGCTCGAAGCCGACTACACCAAGCACCGTTTGGCGGAGCTGATCATGTCCGGCGGCGTGGCCGGGGGGTCGGCGCTGCCGCCCGCCACCGATGAGACGCCCGCGCCTTCGGTGGAAGCGTCCGGTTCGACCAAAGGATGACGCACACCGTCATCTCGTCCGCCAGGCGTGAGGTCGTCATCGGGGACGACCGGCCCTTCGTCATCATCGGCGAGCGGATCAATCCCACCGGCCGCAAGCTCCTGGCCGAGGAGATGAGGGCCGGCGACTTCTCGCGCGTGGAGCGCGACACCATCGCCCAGGTCGAGGCGGGTGCCCACATGCTCGACGTGAACGCGGGCATCCCTCTCGCCGATGAGCCGCGGATCCTGGCCAGGACCATCCAGCTCGTCCAGTCCCTCACGGACCTCCCGCTGTCGATCGACAGCTCCATCGTGGAGGCGCTCGAGGCCGGCCTCGCGGTCTACCAGGGCAGGGCCCTGGTGAACTCGGTGACAGGCGAGGAGGAGCAGCTGGCGCGCGTCCTGCCGCTCGTCAAGAAGTACGGCGCGGCGGTCGTGGCCATCAGCAACGATGAAACGGGCATCAGCGAGGATCCGGATGTCCGCTTCGCCGTGGCCAGGCGCATCGTCGAGCGGGCCGCGGATCATGGCATCCCGCGCGAGGACATCATCGTCGATCCGCTGCTGATGCCCATCGGCGCGCTGCCCACGGCCGGCCGGCAAGTCTTCCGCATCCTGGGACGCCTGCGCGACGAGCTCAAGGTGAATTCGACCTGCGGCGCGTCGAACGTCAGCTTCGGCCTGCCCAACCGTGAGGGCATCAACGGCGCCTACCTGGCCATGGCCATGGCCAGCGGCCTGACCTCAGCCATCACCAACCCGCTGGCTGAGGGTGTCCGCCAGGCGGTCATGGCCGGCGACGTCCTGATGGGCAACGACCGGGACGCCGCGCGCTGGATCCGCACCTTCCGAGTCGCGCCCGCCGAAGGTGAGCAGGGCCGGCGCGTCAACCGGCGTCGAAGCGCCGCACCCGGTCAGGGCTGAGACGCCCGAGGCACCCATGATCACAGCCGCCGAGCCACAGACCACCTCAGTGGTCGAGCCACTGGTCATCTTCACCCCGTCCGGCCGGCGCGGCCGGTTCCCGGCGGGCACGATCGTGCTTGACGCGGCGCGCGCGCTGGGCGTGGACATCGACTCGGTCTGCGGCGGGCGCGGTATCTGCGGACGATGCCAAGTCCAGCAGAGCGAGGGCAGCTTCGCCAAGCACGGCATCGAGTCCCGCACCGAGCACCTGACGCCGTTCACGGCGGTGGAGGCGGAGTACCGCGAACGTCGCGGCCTGGACGCCGGCCGCCGTCTCTCCTGCGTCGTGCAGGTCCACGGCGACGCCGTCATCGACGTCCCGATGGAGAGTCAGGTCTATCGCCAGGTCGTGCGCAAGGGCCTGGACATCCGTGACTTCCACATCGACCCGATGGTGAGGCTCCACTACGTGCAGGTCGCTCCGCCGGAGCTGGCGTCGCCATCGGGCGAGCTTGCCCGCCTCCAGGCTGCGCTGGAGAGGGAGTGGGGGTTGAGCGGCCTGGAAACGGATATTCAGGTCATCCGCGCGCTCCAGCCGGCCCTCGAGGCGGGTCAGTGGGCGGTCACCGTGGCGGTGCACGACGGTCGCACCATCAGCGCCGTCTGGCCGGGCCTGCACGAGAAGGCCTATGGAGTCGCGATCGACGTCGGCTCGACGACCATCGCGGGACACCTTGCGGACCTGTCCGACGGCGCCGTGCTCGCCTCGAACGGCGTGATGAACCCGCAGATCCGCTTCGGTGAGGACCTGATGAGCCGCGTCTCGTACGCGATGATGCATCCCGAGGGCGCGGCCGAGATGACCGCGGCCGTGCGCACGTCGCTCAACGGACTGCTGGCCGGGCTCGCCGCGAAGGCAGGCATCAAGCGCGAGGACGTCCTCGAGCTGACAGTCGTGGGCAACCCGATCATGCACCACCTCGTGCTGGGTATCGACCCGGTCCCGCTGGGCTCCGCGCCGTTCGCGCTGGCCACCGACGGGGCGGTCCGCGTCCGAGCGACGGAGCTCGAGTTGAAGGCCCATCCCGGCGCCCGCGTCTACCTCCTGCCGTGCATCGCCGGGCATGTCGGCGCGGACACGGCGGGCGTCATCCTGGCGGAGGCGCCGCACGAGGGCGAGGTGGTCAGCCTCGTGGTGGACGTGGGCACCAACGCGGAGATCGTCCTGGGCGACCGCGCGCGTCTGCTGGCCGCGTCGAGTCCCACCGGCCCGGCGTTCGAGGGGGCACAGATCAGCAGCGGCCAGCGTGCCGCGCCCGGCGCCATCGAGCGGGTCCGGATCGACCGGCAGACGCTCGAGCCACGCTTCAAGGTCATCGGCTCCGACATCTGGTCGAACGACGCCGCTTTCGCGCAGGCCAGCCGCGAGACCGGCGTGACCGGGATCTGCGGCTCAGGCATCGTGGAGATCGTGGCGGAGCTCTTCCTGGCGGGCGTCATCACACCCGACGGGGTCATCGACGGGTCGCTGAGCGCCCGCACACCGCGGGTCGTGGCCGACGGCCGGACCTACTCATACCTTCTCCACGACGGCTCAGCGGACGGCCGGCCGCGCATCCTCGTGACCCAGAACGATGTGCGGGCCATCCAGCTGGCCAAGGCGGCACTGTACGCCGGCGCGCGGCTGCTGATGGACCAGTTGGCCCTCGACACCGTCGAAGAGATCAGGCTGGCGGGCGCCTTCGGCAGCCAGATCGACCCGTTCCACGCGATGGTCCTGGGGCTCATCCCCGACTGCGACCTCGCACGTGTCAGGTCGGCGGGGAACGCCGCCGGCACGGGCGCGCTCATCGCGCTGCTGTCGGGCGCGGCCCGACGCGAGATCGAGGGCGTCGTGCGCACCGTGGAAAAGATCGAGACCGCCGTCGAGCCACGCTTCCAGCAGCACTTCGTCGAGGCGATGGCCTTCCCTCACCGCACGGCGACCTACCCGCACCTGTCGCAAGTGGTCGAGCTGCCGGCTCGCCCGAGCGGCGCTGGCGCGGAGGGACGACCGGAACGACGGCGGCGGCGGTCGGGCGGTGCCTCGCTGTCTGACGTGGAGGGCTGAACGGTGATCTTCCGCCGCCGGCATGGCATGTCAGCCCCCGCCCGGGAGGCGCTCGCCGATGTCCTGGCCACGCCGACCTTCGAGCTCATCCCACTGAAGGGCGCGCTGGACCAGGCCGCGTCTCTGCCGCCCGGCGCCCGCGTCTCGGTGACCGCGTCGCCCATCAAGGGCATCGAGGCCACGATCGAGCTGTGCGGGCAGCTTCAGGCAGCCGGCTTCCGGGCCGTGCCGCACATCTCCGCACGCATGGTGCGAGACCGCGCCCACCTGACCGACCTGCTCGCCTCACTGGCAGGCACCGGTGTCGTGCGTGCCTTCGTGGTGGGTGGCGACGCGAAGACGCCGGGCGAGTATCCCGATGGGCTGTCCCTCCTCCGCGCGATGAACGATCTGGACCATCACTTCGCGGAGATCGGCGTTCCCTGCTATCCGCAAGGTCACCCGTTCATCGCGGACGAGGCGCTCCTGGAGGCGCTCCGGGAGAAGGCGCCTTTCGCGAGCTACATGACGTCGCAGCTCTGCTTCGATCCGTCGGCCATCGGTTCGTGGCTTACCGCACGACGCGCAGAGGGCATCTCGCTCCCCCTCCACGTCGGCGTGCCGGGGGTCACGGAGCCGCACCGGCTCCTGGCCATCACCGCCCGCATCGGCGTCGCCGACACGCATCGCTTCCTGACCAAGAACATCCGCTTCGTGGCGCGGCTGGTGCGTTCCGGTGGCTTCTACCGTCCAGATGCGCTGCTCGAGGCGCTCGCCCCTCAGATGGCCGACGCGCGCAGCGGCATCGCCTCCCTGCATCTCTATACGTTCAATGCCGTCAAGGCGACCGAGGCCTGGAGGCGGAGCTACCTCGCGGGGCTCACGGCCGACCGGCCCGACCCGACGGCCGACCGCCCCGACAAGACGGCCACGAAGCCACAGCGCAGCCCTGGAGACGCCGTCCCATGACCTTCCCGTCCGACCTGGAGATCGCCCGCTCCGTTACGCCGCGACCCATCGCCGACGTGGCACGAGACCTGGGGCTGCGCGACGAGGAGATCGAGCCGTACGGGCGCAGCAAGGCCAAGATGACCCTCGAGGCGATACGCCGCCTGGAAGCGGAGAACCCGCGTGGCAAGTACGTCGTGGTCACGGCCATCACGCCGACGTCTCTGGGCGAGGGCAAGTCGACCACCACCGTGGGCCTCGCCCAGGGCCTAAACCGGATCGGCCGGAAGGCCGCGGTGTGCATCCGTCAGCCCTCCCTGGGACCCGTCTTCGGCATCAAGGGCGGGGCAGCCGGTGGCGGTTACAGCCAGGTCATCCCCATGGACGACTTCAACCTCCACCTGACTGGCGACGTCCACGCCATCGGCGCGGCGCACAATCTGGCGGCCGCCTTCCTGGATAACAGCCTGCATCACAAGAATCCACTTGGTATCGACCCGCACTCGATCATCTGGCCGCGCGTCGTGGACATCAGCGACCGGGCCCTCCGGCACACGATCATCGGACTGGGCGGGCGGGCGGACGGCGTCCCGCGCGAGACGCAGTGGCAGATCACCGTGGCCTCGGAGGTCATGGCGGTGCTAGCCCTGACCAGCGACATCCATGACCTGCGCGCTCGACTCGGTCGGATGGTGCTCGCCCTGCGCACGGACGGGAGTCCGGTGACCGCCGACGACCTGCGCGTGGGCGGGGCCATGACCGCCCTGCTCATCGACGCCATCAAGCCGAACCTCCTCCAGACCCTCGAGGGCGGACCGGCCTTCGTGCACTGCGGGCCGTTCGGCAACATCGCCCACGGCAACAACTCCGTGCTGGCCGACCGCATCGCCCTGGCCACGAACGAGATCGTCTGCACGGAGGCCGGCTTCGGGGCGGACATGGGCGCCGAGAAGTTCTTCGACATCAAGTGCCGTTCGTCCGGGCTGCGACCTGACGCGGCCGTCGTGGTGGCCACCATCCGCGCGCTCAAGATGCACGGCGGCGTGGGCAAGATCGTGGCCGGTGCGTCGCTCGATCCGGCCTTCGCCCGGGAGGATGTCGAGGCGGTCCGGGCGGGTTCGGCCAACCTGGCCAAGCAGATCGAGAACGTGCTGGCCTTCAACGTCCCGGCGGTGGTGGCCATCAACGTCTTCCCCACCGACACGCCGGCTGAGATCGAGATCGTGCGCGGGGCTGCCATCGCGGCGGGTGCCCGTGATGCGGTCGTCGCCAGCCACTTCACCGATGGCGGCGCGGGGGCGGCGGCACTGGCCGAGGCGGTCTGGGAAGCCGCCCAGGAAGGCGCGCCAGACTTCCAGTTCCTCTATCCCGATGAGGCGCCGCTGCTGGCCAAGATAGAGGCCGTCGCCACGCGCATGTACGGGGCGGATGGCGTGGACGTGGCGCCGGCCGCGGCCCGGGCGCTGCGCCGCTATGAGGATCTGGGCTTCGGGCACCTGCCGGTGTGCATGGCCAAGACGCAGTCCTCGCTGAGCCATGATCCGGCGCTGAGGGGCCGGCCCACCGGCTTCCGGGTGCCCATCAGGGACGTGGCGCTGTCGGCCGGGGCCGGCTTCGTCACGCCGCTCGTCGGGGATATCCGCACGATGCCGGGACTGCCGTCGGTGCCGGGCGGAGAGAACATCGACATCGACTCCGAAGGCAACGTCGTCGGACTGTTCTGACTCAGAGCTGACGGTCCTCGGTCCAGCGCGCGACGTTGCGCAGGATCATCTCGGGCCGCGCATAGCTCTCGCACAGGATGCGGTGGTACAGCGCCTCCTCCGCGGAACGCACCGAGCCGTCCACCGACGTGCGGTAGGACTCCAGGTCGATGCCCTGCAGCAGCGGCGCGAGGGCCTCCTCGAGAAGATCGACCGTGCCGCTGCCCTCGTCGAACTGCTCCTTGCTGCGCCACACGATGTCGGCCGGCAGCAGGTCCTCGCAGGCCGTGCGCAGCACCCACTTCTCCATGAGCTGGCCGTCGGGCATGGCCCGCAGCTTCAGCTCGGGTGGCACCGTGAGTGCGAGGGCGATGAAGTCCGTATCCAGGAACGGCACGCGCCCCTCGAGGCTGTGGAGCATGGTCAGGCGGTCGACGCGTTGCAGGTTGATGTTGTGGAGCGTGGACACCGAGCGACACAACTCCTGGTGGAGCGTGGTCGGATCGCTGACCGTCTTGTGGTAGTCGTATCCCGCGAACAGCTCGTCGGCGCCCTCGCCCGTGAGGATCACCTTCACGTGCTGGGCTGCCAGGCGCGAGCAGAAGTAGGTGGGGATGGCGCTGCGCACCAGATCCTGGTCGAACGACTCGAGAGCGTGGACTATCTCGGGCAGCTTCTCGACCACCTCCGCGGGGGTCATCAGATACTCGTGGTGGATCGAGCCGATGTGCGCCGCCACCCGCCGGGCGGCCGCGATGTCGCGGGATCCGGCAAGGCCCACGGAGAAGGTATGCAGCTCGTCGACATGTCGCTTGGCCAGAGCGGCGATGACGCTCGAGTCCAGCCCTCCGGAGAGGAAGGCGCCGACCGGGACATCGCTCATCAGGTGTGATTCGACGGCGTCCTCCAGGCCCTTGCGCACCAGCGCCACGTGCTCCTGCACCGTACGCTGAACGGGCGGCGCCGTGGGTACCTGGTAGTAGGGCACGAAGCCCACGCGGCTGTCGAAGTAGTTCCCGGCCGGGAACTCGTGCAGCTCGTCGGCCCAATCAGCCAGCGGCTTCATCTCCGACGCGAAAGCCGTGACCGCCATGCCGGCTGAGTCGGTCCCACGACCGAGGTACAGCGGCTTGATGCCGATGGGATCGCGCGCCAGGAAGAGGTGGTCCTGGTCGGCGATGGCGAAGGCGAACATCCCGCCCAGGGCAGCCGGCGTGTCCACGCCACGTTCCTCGAAGAGGTGCAGGATCGCTTCCGTGTCGCTCATCGTGGCGAAGGTGTGGCGCTCCGCCAGCTCGGCGCGGAGGGCGGGGAAATCGTAGATCTCCCCGTTGGCCACGATGCTCGCCGTCCGGGCCTCGTTGTAGAGCGGCTGCGCGCCACCCTCCGGGTCCATGATGGCCAGTCGACGGTGGCCCAGCACCCCGCCCGGCTGGACATGCATACCCGCCCCATCCGGACCGCGGTGGATCAGCCCGTCCATGACCCGCTCGACCAGTCCCTGATCAGACGTGCCCCAGACCCCGGCGATGCCACACATGCTCCTCCATCCTAGCCCGGATGGCGTCCTGCGCAATGCCTATTGCATCTGACGCATCGATATGCCATCGTGCGCTACGTGGCAGACGCCCCCGCGAGCAGTCTCCGTCGAGCACTGGCGCTCCTGGACGCGCTTGCCTCGGATGACGCTGTGGCGGACGGAGGCTGGGGCGTGAACCGCCTGGCAGCGCAGCAGCGGCGCGACCAGAGCCAGGTCTCCCGTACGCTGCGGGTCTTCGCCGACGCCGGCTTCGTCGAGCGCGACCCCGATTCGATGGCGTACCGCGTCGGCTGGCGCGTCTTCGCCCTCGCTGCGCGGGCGGGCGACCAGCGCCTGCTGGCGGCAGGCGCGCCGATCCTTCGGCGGCTCGTGGAGAAGGACCTCGGCGAACGGATCCACCTCTCCGTCCTTCAGGGCAACCAGGTCCTGACCATCCTCACGGAGACCCCGCCGCACGCCGTTCAGACCGTGGCCTGGGCCGGTCGTCTGGTCCCAGCGCACAACACCTCGTCGGGGCGCGCGCTGCTCATCGATCTCGAGCGGGATGAGCTCGAGCGGCGCTTCGCGGGCGTCGCCTTCGGGGTGGGCGGTCCCAACGCGCCGCACGACCTGGACGAGCTCTATCAGCGGATCCTGATCGCGCGACGCTCCGGCTACGCCGTCGTCGATGAGGAGTTCGAGCCGGGCCTGGTCGCCGCCGCGGCTCCGGTGCGCGACTTCCGCGGCGGGGTCGTGGCCGCACTGAACGTGTCAGCGCCCAAG
>Ga0136615_10000116_pt1 | contig 32055 bp, 43 predicted proteins | sample AntDrymUQ2882206_2_FD_106647 | JGI IMG/M metagenome (GOLD analysis project Ga0136615, IMG submission 106647) | Polar desert sand microbial communities from Dry Valleys, Antarctica - metaG UQ288 (22.06) | ecosystem: Environmental > Terrestrial > Soil > Desert | place: Antarctica: Dry Valley... | reverse complement strand
GAGTGGGGCGAGGCGGGCCGCTCGGGCGCCGATCACCTCGAGCTCCTCGGCGACCTGATCGACATGGAGGCGGGCTCGCGGGTGGCCGGCGCCCGCTTCGCCTACCTCAAGGGTCCGCTCGTGCTGCTCGAGCTGGCGCTCGTGCGCTGGGCGATCGAGGAGGTCTCGGAGCACGGGTTCACGCCGGTGATCCCGCCCGTCCTCGTGCGCGAGGAAGCGCTCTTTGGCACCGGCTTCCTCCCCGACACCGAGCAGCAGATCTACAGCGTGCCCGACGACGACCTCTACCTGGTCGGCACCTCGGAGGTGCCGCTGGCGGCGCTGCACGCCGGCGAGATCGTGGAGGGCGACCGCCTCCCGCTGCGCTACGCCGGCTTCTCCTCGTGCTTCCGGCGGGAGGCCGGCGCCGCCGGCAAGGACACGCGCGGCATCTTTCGCGTGCACCAGTTCGACAAGGTCGAGATGTTCGCGTTCGTCGAGCCCGAGCAGTCGACGGGCGAGCACGAGCGCCTGCTCGCGATCGAGGAGCGGCTGCTCCAGGCGCTCGAGATCCCCTACCGGGTGGTGGACATCGCGGCGTCGGACCTCGGCGCGTCGGCCGCGCGCAAGTACGACCTCGAGGCGTGGCTGCCGGGCCAGGAGCGCTTCCGCGAGCTCACCTCGTGCTCGAACACGACCGACTACCAGGCGCGCCGGCTCGACGTCCGCTCGCGCGCCGAGGGCGGCGGACCGCGCCACCTGCACACGCTCAACGGCACGGCGGTTGCCGTCGGGCGGACGATCATCGCGCTGGTCGAGAACCACGCGCGCGCGGACGGGACCATCGAGGTGCCCGAGGTGCTCCGGGGCTTCGGGGCGCCGGAGGTGATCGAGCCGGGTGCCTGATCCGCTCTAACCTGACCGCGTCGCGGAGGGGTGGCAGAGCGGTCGAATGCGGCGGTCTTGAAAATCGCTGGCCGGGGTCCACCCGGCCCGGGGGTTCGAATCCCTCCCCCTCCGCTCTCACCGTGACCTGGTACGAAGCCAACCGCCCGGCACGAGTCGCCGCGACCGCCGCGGTCGTTCTCCTGATCGCCGCTCCCGGCTGCGGCGGCGATGACGGGGAGACTGACGCCGCCGCACTCGAGGCCGACCGCGTCCAGGAGGCGTACGTCGACGACGTGCGCGCTGCGATCGGCCCGGTTGCGTCCCAGTCCCAGCAGCTGATCGCGCAGGTTCGCCAGGCGCGCTCGATCGGCGACCTTTCGCGGCCGCTGGACGAGGCGGAGGAGGGCTACCGGACGGCCATGCGGGAGCTCGAGGAAATCGCTCCCCCCGCGGACGCGGCAGAGCTGCACGAGCGGCTCGTCGAGACCCAGCGGCAGATCGCCGATGCGACGAAGGAGGCGGAGCGGGCCGCCGCGGAGGACGACCGCGACGGACTCGACGAGTTCAGCGAGGCTGGCGACCGGTATGCGCGGCGATCACGCGCGCTCTCCGAGCGGTTCTCGGAGCTCGGCTACGAGTTCTGAGCCGGCGGCGAGTCGTCGTCGGCGGCCGAATCGTCCGCCGCGTCCGAGTTGTCCTCCGCCCCCTCCGTCTCGTCCTCGGGGACGTCCGACCCGAGCGACTCCTCCGTCTGGGCGCCCGGGACCGCGTCCTCCTGCTGCTTGGACTCCCAATCGCTCCTCACTCCTCGCACGTCCTTGCCGAGCTGACTCGAGCGCTCCTCCATGCGCTCCGCCTCTCGCTCCATGCGGTCGGCCTGTTCGCCGGCCCCCTGGTCGTCGTCCCGTGCGCTTCGCTCGTCCATCGCTCTCCCGTGGTCGCTCGCTTGCGAGCCGTACCCTCGCACGCACGCGCGTTAACGTGGGTCCCGTGGAGGATCCGACGACCGAAGAGCTGCGCATCGTCCAGAAGCACCGCGAGGACGAGGAGCGCGAGCGTGCCGGCGAGCCGGGCGTGGAGGGCGAAAAGCACGGTCGTCGAGCCGAGCGCGCGGAGTACCTGCGCGAGAAGCTCGAGGAGCGCGCTCGGGCCGAGGAGGAGGCCGCGGCCGCGGATCGCGAGCCGGGCGAGGGCGGCGACGCGCCGACGGACGCACGCACCGAGGATGCCTAGAATCGGCGACGCGCTGGAGAGGTGGCCGAGCGGCTGAAGGCACTCGCCTGCTAAGCGAGTAGGGGGCTCACGCTCTCTCGCGGGTTCGAATCCCGCCCTCTCCGCTGTAGCAGGGGCGAATTCCAACGCCGGGCTGCCTTGCCATCGGTATGCGATGGCAGGGCAGCTCAGTGGAGCACAAGCTGGCGCGGATCGCCGAGGCGCAGCATGGAGTGGTCGCGCGCGCCCAGCTGCTGGCCGCCGGCATCTCGGCGGGCGAGATCGAGCGGCGCGTGTGAAAGGGCGCGCTCCTCCGCGAGCACCGGGGGGTCTATCGAGTAGGGCATCGGGCGCCCAGCCTGCACTCGCGCTACATGGCTGCCGTATGCGCGTGCGGCGAGGGATCGGTGCTCAGCGGCCCGGCGGCGGGACATCTCCTCGGACTCCTCAAGGGCTCGCCGCCCGCTCCGGAGGTGACGACGCCGACCTACCGGCGCATCGCCGGTGTTCGAACGCGACGGCCGCGACTGATCGACCGCCGCGATGTGACGACGCTTCACCGCATACACGTCACCACGGTGGCGCGCACGCTCGTGGACCTCGCGTCCGTTCTGACGCTCGCGGAGCTCGCCCGTGCCTGCCACGAAGCGGGCGTTCGCTACGGCACCACCCCGGCACACGTCGAGGCCGTTCTCAAGCTACGCCCGAACTGCCCGGGCGCGGCGAAGCTGCGTCGTGTCATGCGCGGCGACGTTCACGTCACTCTGAGCAAGCTCGAGCGGCGCTTCCTGGAGCTCCTGCGAGACGCGGGGCTCGCGCTGCCACAGACCAACTGGGTCGCCGGGGGACGCCGGGTCGATTGCCGCTGGCCCGAGCACCGGCTGACCGTCGAGCTCGACAGCTACCGCTACCACCACTCGCGCCACGCCTGGGAGCAGGATCGCCGCCGCGAGCGCGAAGCGCGCGCCCGCGGCGACGAGTTCCGCCGCTACACGTACGGGGACGTCTTCGAGCGCCCGCGCCTGATGCTGCGCGAGCTGGATGCCCTGCTTCCGCGACGCCGCCCTGCCCGGGTGTCGCGTCACGAGGCGTGAGCGACACGCGCATGAGAAGGGCCCCGCCACTAGCGGGGCCCTTCGTGCACCATGGCGGGCCGGCGCGGAGGCCGGCGGGCCGCTACGACTCGGCCTTCACCACACCGATCAGGTGCCCCTCGGGATCGGCGAAGTGGCCGAGGACAGGGCCACCCGGGACCTCGTCGGGTCCCATCAGCCGCTTTCCGCCGAGGCTCTCGGCCTTCGCGAGCGCGGCCTCCACGTCCGGAACCTCGATGTAGAAGGTGACGTGTCCTTCGTAGCCCTCCGGGCCTACTCCCACGCCGCCGCCGATCCCCGCTCCTTCGGCGGTGGTGTTCCCGTCGCGCTGCACGATCCCGTAATTCATCGGGTTGCTCGCGTCGATCTCCCAACCGAACAGCTCTGAGTAGTAGCCGCGCAGCTTCTCCCCATCCCTGCCGATGACCTCGAAGTGGACTACCGGCTGTCCCATGCGTCTCTCCTTTCCGCGCCGGCGCACCGGCGCCTCGTGACGACAACCTACCCCTGAGACCGCGGCTCGCTCAGAGACTCATCGCTCGACGCCCAGCGGCGATCGCCGCCTCGTGTGCGCCGCTACCCTCTGCCACGCACGCGCCCGTAGCTCAGCTGGATAGAGCGTCGGTCTACGGAACCGAAGGTCGCAGGTTCGAATCCTGCCGGGCGTGCTCGCAAGGCACCTCGCACGACTCGCATCTCGACGCGCCTGGGTCAGCGACACGCTCGAACTACCCTTGGCACATGACCGACGGCTGCGTGCGGATCACGGAGTTCACGGACCCCGCGTGCCCGTGGGCCTTCAGCGCCGAGCCCTCGCGCCGTCGCCTCGATTGGCTCTACGAGGGTTGGCTTGAGTGGGTTCCTCGCATGGTGGTGCTGGCGGACACGGCGGCCGACTACGCCGACCGCGGGCTCACCCCCGAGGCGCTCTCCGAGTCCTACGGTCGCATCGCCTCCGAGCACGGGATGCCGATCGACACGGAGCTGCGACCGCGGGTTGCCGGCACACGTGAGGCATGTCGGGCGATCGTCGCCGCACGGCTTCACGCCGCCGAGCGCACGACCCGGCGGTTGCTGCGCTCGTTGCGCGTCCGCAACTTCGCGGGGGAGCTCCTCGACGACCCGCAGACGATCATCCACGCCGCGCATGACGCGGGCGTCGAGCCCGAGCAGCTCGAGTGCTGGGGCGACGACCCGGATGTGACGCGCGAGCTGCGCGAGGACATGGTGGCCGCGCGGGCGCCGATGGCGGCGGCGCGGGTGCTCGACCACAAGCTCGCCAACTGGTCGGGAGGCCGCCGCTACACGTGTCCGAGCTACGAGATCACTCGGCTCAGCGACGGGGTGACGATCTCAGTGCCCGGCTTCCAGCCATTCGCCGTCTACGACACGATCCTCGCCAACCTCGTTCCGGGGCTCGACCGCCGCGACCCGCCCGGGTCGGTCGAGGAGGTGCTGCGTTGGTCCGCTGTGCCATTGGCGACAGAGGAAGTCGCCGTGGTCTGCGACATCGACCGAGACCGCGCCCGCCAGGAGCTCGGGCGCGTGGCGGTCGAGCACCACGTGGGAGCCGATGGCTTCTGGAGCCTGCCGGTCACGGACGCGCCCGCGGGCGGACCTTCGAGCGCCGCCGTGACCGTTACCTGAGGGCCGCTGGCCCAGTACCTGTGCTGTGCTACGCTGTAACACAAAATGCCGAGTCGCCACCTTTCCGTTCGAATCGCGGACGCGACCTTTCGCCGCCTACAGCAGCGGAGCGAGGCGCTAGGCCAACCGCGCTCGCGACTTGCCGAGCGATTCCTCGACGAGGGGCTGCGGATGGAGGAGCACCCCGGCATCGTCTTTCGTCCTGGCCCGGCGGGTCGCCGCCCGGCCATCGTCAACGGGCCGGACGTCTGGGAGGTCATCGGCGTGTTTCGCGAGCTTGACGCCTCCGGCGAGGAGGCCATCGGCGAGACCGCCGAGCTGACCGGGTTGGATGGTCGGCAAGTCCGGGCGGCCGTCCGCTACTACGCCGACTTCCGGCGGGAGATCGATGAGTGGATCGAGCGTGCGCGCGCTGAGGCCGACCGCGCCGAGCAGGACTTCAAGCGGCGTCAGACCGTCCTTGCTTGAGGCTCCTGCTCGACCAGATGTGGCCGCCGTGGATGGCGGAGCATCTGCGCCGGAAGGGACACAACGTCGAGGGCGTGGTCGAGCGCGACGATCTGATCGGCGAGCCGGACGAGGTCGTCTTCGAGGCGGCTCAGAACGAGCAGCGTGCCGTCGTCACCGAGAACCTGCCCGACTACCGGCAGCTGGCGAACGAGGCACTCGCAATGGGTGAGTCCCATCACGGCCTCGTCTTGACGAGCAACCGGTCGTGGCCTCGGCATCGCCGTGACACGGCTGCCGCTCTGGCCACAGGGCTCGATGAGCTCCTGAACCAGCGTCCGGCCGACGACGCCCTGCTGAATCAAGAGTGGTGGCCACGACGAGCTTGAGGAACGATGGAGGAGCCTTCGCGTCACACCACGGCGAAGTCAGATCGGAGGCACTACCGACCTTCTCGACGCTCTTCTCGGTCATCCCGCCCTCCGCGGGGTCCTCCTCATGACCGAAGGTCGTGACCGAATCGAGGTCTCGCGGGACGGTCACGCGCCGCAGCGGGTCCGGGACGAGCGGCAGCCGCGGGAGGGACGGCGGTAGGCGCACTGACGCGCGAGCCTATCCCGGCGGGCGGAGGCGAGGCACCTAGGCTTCGCGCATGGACCAGCTCATTCAGATCGTCGGCGCCGTGCTCATCCTGATCGCGTTCATCGCCGCTCAGGCCGGCAGGCTCTCGCCGCATGCGCTCAGCTACGTCGTCCTCAACCTGGTCGGCTCGCTCGTGTTGACGGGCATCGCGCTGCACAACGGCGACCTGGGCTTCCTGCTGCTCGAGGCGGTCTGGGCGATCGTGTCGGCGTGGAGCCTCGTGCAGCTCGCGCGCGGCCGAGCGCCGACCGCCGCTCACTGACACGCCGGCCCGCGATCGTGCTTGGATGCCGCCGTGGACCAGCGGGCCGGCTACGCGCACACGCTCACGATCCAGACGCGTTGGAAGGACAACGACGTCTACGGGCACGTGAACAACGTCGAGTACTACTCGTTCTTCGACACCGCGATCAACGCATGGCTGATCGAGGAGGGGGGGCTCGACATCGAGCGCGGCGAGGTGATCGGCGTCTGCGCCGAGTCCCACTGCGAGTATCGCGGGTCGATCGCCTTCCCGAACGCCGTGGATGTGCACCTGCGCGTCGGCAAGCTCGGCCGCTCGAGCGCCCGCTACGAGATCGCGCTGTTCGCCGGGGACTCCGACGAGCCGGCCGCGACCGGATGGTTCGTGCACGTGTTCGTGGACCGCGCCTCGCGGCGCCCGGTGGAGATCGCCCCGCGCTTGCGCGACGCGCTCGAGCGGCTCGTGGTCGCGGAGCCGGTCAGTTGAAGATCCGCGCGGCGGTCCTGCGCGAGACGGGACTGCCCCCTCCGTACGCGCGCTCGCGCCCGCTCGAGGTCACGGAGCTCGAGCTCGTGCCGCCCGGGCCCGGCGAGCTGCTCGTGCGCGTCCGCGCGGCGGGCCTCTGCCACTCGGACCTGTCGGTGATCGACGGCTCACGCCCACGCCCCGTGCCGATGGCACTCGGGCACGAGGCGGCGGGCGAGGTGGTGGACGTGGGAGCCGGCGTGGATGGGTTCGCTGCCGGCGACCGGGTGGTCCTGGCGTTCGTCCCGGCCTGTGGGAGCTGCGAGCCCTGCCGCGCTGGACGGCCCGCGCTGTGCGAGCCGGGCGCCGCGGCCAACGCGGCGGGCACGCTGCTGTCCGGCGCGCGCCGCCTACGGGAGAACGGTGGCTTGGAGGTCAACCACCACCTCGGCGTCTCCGCGTTCGCCGACCACATCGTGGTCTCGTCGCGGTCGGCGGTGCGGGTGCCGGAAGAGGTTTCGTTCGATGTCGCGGCGCTGTTCGGTTGCGCGGTGTTGACCGGCGTCGGCGCGGTGGTGAACAGCGCCGGCGTCGGGATGGGGGACCGCGTCGCGATCTTCGGCCTCGGCGGAATTGGGCTCGCGGCGCTGCTCGGCGCGCGGATGGCCGGCGCCGCGACGATCGTGGCGGTCGACGTCGTCGAGGCCAAGCTCGACCTGGCGCGCGAGCTCGGCGCGACGCACGCCCTGCTCGCGGGGGAGGGCGCCGTCGAGACCCTTCGTGAAGTCTGCGCCGGCGGGGCCGACCACGCGATCGAGACCGTCGGAAGCGAGCGCGTTCTGGCCGAGGCGTACGCGGCCACGCGCCGCGGGGGAACCACCGTCGCCGTGGGGCTGCCGCACCCCGACCGAGTCCTCGCACTGCCCGCTCTCAGCCTCGTGGCCGAGGAGCGGACGCTGCGCGGCTGCTACCTCGGCTCGGGCGTGCCGGCGCTCGACATTCCGCGGCTGGCCGCGCTGCACCTCGCGGGGAGGCTTCCGGTCGAGCGACTGATCACTCATCGCATCGGGCTCGAAGACGTCAACGAGGGTTTCGACCGGCTCGCCGCGGGCGAGGCGGTGCGGCAGGTGGTGGCCTTGTAGGGACGCGACCCGCGTGCCGGAAGTCGTGTTAGGGTGCCCTAACTCGGTTCCGACCCTGGAGGTCCGCGTGCAGCAACCGGTCCGTAGTTCCGAGGCTCAAACGAAGGGTCGCGCTCGACTCGCCGGGCGGACCGCCGCCGCGCTCGCCACCGCCGCGCTCGGAGCCGGGGCGGCGCTAGCGATCGGCGCCTGCGGGGAGGACCGCGAGGGCTCGGTCGAGAACATCGGTGGCGGCACGACCGGGACGACCGCGACTGGCGCCACGACGAGCGCCGAGCCCACCACCACCGGCGGGGAGACGACCGGTGGGGAGACCACCGGCGGCTCCACGGCGCCCGAAGGCTCAGGCACCACCGGCGGCGAGTGAAGCGACGCCGCCTCCTCGCCGGATCGTTCGCGGCGACCGTCGCCGCGGCCGCGGTGGCGTTCGCCGGGTGCGGCGGCAGTGACGCCGACCTCGTCGTCTACTCGGGCCGCTCCGAGCCGCTGATCAAGCCGTTCCTCGAGGAGTTCGCCGAGCAGGAGGGCCTCGACGTCCAGGTCCGCTATGGCGAGACCTCCGGGCTCATCGGCACGTTGCTCGAGGAGGGGGAGAACACGCCGGCCGACGTCTTCATCGGCCAGGATGCCGCGGCGCTCGCCCAGCTCGACGACGAGGGCCTGCTCCAGCCCTACGACGGGATCGAGCGCACCCCCGAGCGCTACCGGGCCGCCGACCTAACATGGACCGGCCTGTCCGGGCGCGCGCGCGTGCTGGCGGTGCGGCCGGGCGAGGACGCGCCACAGAGCATCTTCGACCTGACCGACCCGCAGTTCGAAGGCGAGCTCGTGGCGCCGATCGTCTCGAACGTCTCGTTCCGCGACTGGGTCAGCGCGATCCGGCTCGTCCGCGGCGACGAGTTCACCCGCCAGTACCTCGAGGGCCTCGAGGAGAACGACGTCGAGCTGCTGGCCAGTAACTTCGACGCCGCCGCCGCCGTCGGTCGCGGCGAGTTCGACGTCGGGCTCGTCAACCACTACTACATCGAGCTCGTCAAGGAGGAGGGCGACGACCTCGACGCCGTCTACACCGACCAGCAGCCCAGCGGCTTCGGAGTCGTCTTCAACGTCGCGAGCGCCGGGATCACCGCGCCGTCGGAGCACGAGGAGGCCGCGCAGGCGCTGATGGACTACCTGCTCACCGACGACGTGCAGGAGCGCTTCGCCGCCGCAAACTACGAGTACCCGGTGCTGCCAGGCGTCGAGGCGCCGCCAGGCGTCAAGCCGCTCGACGAGGTCGTGACCACGAAGGTCTCGCTCGAGGACCTCGGACCGGCCGCCGAGGAGACCGACCGCCTGCTCGACGAGGTCGGGCTCGGCGAGTGACCGCTCCTCCCGGGCGAGTGTGCGTGACCGGCGGCGCCGGGTTCATCGGCGGCCACCTCTGCCGGGCCCTCGTCGCGCGCGGCTACGAGGTCCGCTGCGTCGATCGCGCTGTCGGCGAGGACAGCGCCGGGGGGGTCGAGATGCTTCGGGCCGACGTGAGCGTCGACTCGCTCGATCCGCTGCTCGAGGGGTGCGACGCGGTGATTCATCTCGCCGCCCTCCCTGGGGTGCGCGCCATGCATTCGCTCAGCGACCTGTGGCACCACAACGCCCACGCCACGGCCCGACTGGTGGAGGCGCTCGGGACCGGTCGCAGACTCGTGCTCGCGTCGACCTCGTCCGTCTACGGGAACGCGAGCCGGCTACCCACGCCGGAGAGCTCACCCACCTCGCCGCTGAATCCGTACGCGGTCACCAAGCTCGCCGGGGAGGGCATCGCTCTGGCGTGCGCTCGTCGCGGTGCCGACATCGTGGTCTGCCGCTTGTTCACGGTCTTCGGTCCGGGCCAGCGATCGGACATGGCTTTCTCCCGCTGGATCGACGCGGTCGATCGAGGTCAGCCCGTGCCCTGGTGCGCCCCGCCGGACGCCCGGCGCGAATTCACCTACGTGGACGACGCCGTCCGCGGTCTCGTGGCCGCGCTCGAGCGCGGCCGGGGCAGCGAGATCTACAACCTCGCCGGAACCGGGTCGACGCCGGTGCGTGACGCGCTCGCCGCGGTGGAGGACATCCTCGGGTGCCGCGCGCGGCTTTCCAAACGGCGGACGTTCTCGGAGGCGGCGATCACCGCCGCCTGCGGCAGGAAGGCTCACGAAGAGCTCGCCCACGTGCCGAGGGTCGGGCTCCGGGAGGGCCTCGAGCGCCAGGTCGAGGCCGCGCTCGACTCGCTGGCCGTTCCTCTCGCCGCAGCGTGAAATCGCGGCCGCATGGCGAGTAAGCCAAAGAAGAAGTGCTGCAAGTCGAGCCCGCGATGCAAGCGCTGTCCGAAGCGCCTGAAGAAGAAGCGGAAATAGATCTACAGTCGATCTGACCCGCGACGAAAGGCCAGGTATGCCCGCTGATCGTGTCGTCGACGCCTTGAACCAACAGATCGCCGCTGAGCTCGCTGCGGCTCACCAGTACACCGCGGTGGCCGTGTACTACGACTCAGCGAGCTTCCCGCGCCTCGCGCGCTTCTTCTACGACCAGGCGGAGGAGGAGCACCGGCACGGGCTGATGATGATCCGGTTCCTCGTCGATACCGGATCGGACGTCCGGTTCGACGAGATAGCGGCACCCCAGGACGAGTTCGCGGACCACGTGGCTGCGATCAAGCTGGCCGTCGACCAGGAGCGTTCGGTGACGCAGCGCATCGCCGCGATCGCCGCAACAGCGCGTGAAGCCGGCGATTACGTGTCCGAGCAGTTCATCCAGTGGTTCCTGCGCGAGCAGGTGGAGGAGGAAGCGACGATGTCGGAGCTTCTCGACGTGGCAGAGCGCGTTCGCCAGCAGCCCATGGCACTCGAGGAGTACGTCGCTCGCGAGCATTCCGGGTCGGCCGCCGGCGACCCGTCCGCGCCCAAAGCCGCCGGAGAGTAGACCCCGCGTACCGCCGCCTGATCGGCGCGGCTCGGCTACAGGCCCGGACAGGAGACCTGGTCGCCGGTGAACCCCGCGACCATCGCCTCGGCGTCGGAGGCCAGCGCCCCGACGTAGGTGGCTCCGCCCGAGCCCTCCGGGCCGAGTGAGTCGGCCCACAGCGGGTCGCCCACTATCGCTCCCGCCTCGTCCGCCACGACCTGCTCGAGATCCGGATCGAGCGGAGACTCGGGGAAGATCGCCTCGACTCTCTCGGCCCCGATCCGCTCGACGAGCGCCGCGGTCTCGCCGGCCGACGGCTGCGCCTCCGTGGACGCCGACGGGATGAGCGCGCCGAGGATCTCCACGTCATAGCGATCCGCGAAGTAGCCGTAGGAGTCGTGGGTCGTGACGAGCTGGCGCTGCGCCGCTGGTACGCGCTTCATGCAACGCCCGATTGCCTGGTCGAGCCGCTCGATCGTGGCGGCGTACTCGCGGGCGTTGCGGCGGTAATCACCGGCGCCCGCGGGATCCGCGGCCGCGAGCGCATCCGCGATCGTCTCGGCCGCGGCGACCGCGTTGCGGGGATCCTGCCACCAGTGCGGATCGTCGGCACGGACCGCCGTGGCGGAGTCGATCAGGGTGACGGTCTCGGCGCCCCCACCGGCGTTCTCGATCACTCCGTCTAGGAAGTCGTCCAAGCCGCCACCCGACCGAAACACCACCGCCGCGTCCTCCAGGGCGGCGGCGTCGCTCGGTCGCGGCTCGTACTCATGCGGGTCGCTGCCGGGCTGCAGGAACTGCTCCACGGCTACGCGCTCGCCGCCGACGTTTCGGAGCAGGTCCGCGACCTGCGTCGTCGTGGCGACGGCCGTGACCTCGGCGGCCGAGTCCTCTTCGCCGGCGCCGCAGCCGGCCGCGGTGACCGTAGCCGCCGCGGCGACTACGACCAGCATCATTCCGCGCCTAGCGTCAACGAGCACGCGTACATGATAATGAGAATCGTTTGCATCAGCGATCTCCCATGCCCTTCCGAGGAATGGTCCCTTCGATCCACTAACTGCGAGACCACTTCCCAAAGGAAGCATCGCGGCGCGCCGATGAGAATCGTTCGCATCCCGCGAACGCGGCCGGACCGGGGGCCCGGCGCAGGGAGCGCCGAGAGTGGCGGGCGCCGGACGGAGTGGGGGGCGGCTCAGCCGGCCGCGTGGACCGGCGCTCGCGGCGGTGCCGGGCGCCGCTCGCCCCGCGCGGCGCAGTCGCCGCACGCGCCGCGCAGCGTCACGTCGTGTGAGTCGACCACGTAGCCGACGCGTTCCGAGACCGCGTCGATCGCGGCCTCGAGGTTGGCGTCGGCGAACATGACGGTCCGTCCGCAACGCTCGCAGACCAGGTGGTGATGATGCTCGGTGCCCGGGTCCACGAGGTCGTAGCGGATCGGGGCGTCGCCGAGCGCGGCGCGATGCAGGAGGCCGAGGTCCGACAGCAGGTTGAGCGCGCGGTAGACGCTCGCCGACCCCGCCTGGCGGCCCTCCTGGCGCAGGCCGGTCGCCACCTCCTCGGCCGTCAGGCAGCCGCCCTCGCGGCCGAGGTGCTCGACCACCGCGCTGCGCGCGCCGCCGGAGCGGTGGCCGTGCTCGGCCAGCACCGAGAGCGCGTGGTCGATCCAGGCGTCGCCCGCGGGCATCGCCGCTGACCTTAGCGGCGGCGCGCGTGCTAGCGCCCGGGCCGCGGGAACTGCGTGCGCATGACCGTGTCCCAGAGCCGGTCGGGCATCAGCCGCCGCTGGGCCATCATGATGCGCGCCGACGGCGTGACCGGGTAGCGGGCGCGCGGTCGCGAGCTCGAGATCGCGCGCTCGATCGTCTCCGCGACCACCTCGGGTCCGCCCCCAAGGCGGCTCAGCGGCCCGTCGTAGACTTCCTTCGTGGCCTTCGCGACCGCGGGATTGAACGCGCCGTAGGGCCCGTCGGCTTGCTCGCCGCCGACGCTTCCCGCCGCCGTTTCTCCGAAGCGGGTCTTGATCAGTCCCGGTTCGATCAGGATCACGTCCACGCCGAAGCTCGCGACCTCGAAGCGGAGCGCGTCGGAGATCGCCTCCACCGCGTACTTCGTGGTGTGGTAGAGCCCGCCACCGGGGAACGTGAGCTTGCCTCCCATCGAGCCGATGTTCACGACCTTGCCCCAGCGCTGGCGGCGCATGCCCGGCAGCGCGAGCTGGGACATTCGGATCAGCCCGAAGACGTTGGTGTCGAACTGGCGCCGGACCTCCTCCGTCGAGACCGACTCGACCGCGCCCGACTGGCTGTAGCCGGCGTTGTTGACGAGCACGCCGACCGCGCCCTCGGCCTCCTCGACCTTCGCAACGGCGGCGCGCATCGAGTCCTCGTCGGTCACGTCGAGCTCGAGCAGCCGGCAGCCTCGGCCCTCGAGGTCGTGGATCGAGTCGAGCTTGCGGGCGGAGGCGTAGACGGTCCAGCCCTTGCCGGCCAGCAGCTCCGCCGTCGAGCGGCCGATGCCCGAGGAGCAGCCGGTGACGAGTACGGCATTGGAGGGCGCCTCGGGCACGTCCGCTATTAAACAGGCAGTGCCGCCACTTCTCCAGGCCGCCCTCAACGGCTCACGCACGCCCGCCGAGCATCCCGCGGTCCCGAGGACACCCGACGAGCTTGCCGCGGAGGCCCGGGCGGCGGTCGACGCAGGCGACGGGGTCGCCAGCTGGGCGGTCAACGCCCGGGCGCTCGAACGCGGCCACGGCATCAGGACGGGGCTGGAGGACACGACGGTCCTTCCGGACGGCCGTCGAGCGCCGGGCAACGGCGCTCTGGTCTCGGCCGCGGCACGGATGATGGAGCTGGGACCGTGATCACGCTCTACCGCGCCCCCTTCTCCACCAACGTCGCGCGCGTCGCGCTGGCGCTCGCCCACAAGGGCCTCGCGGTCGATTCCGTCGTGATCTCCTACGACGACCGCAGCGAGGTCGAGCGCGTCAGCGGGCAGGGCCTCGTGCCCGTCATCGACGACGACGGCACGGTCGTTGCCGACTCGGCGGCGATCCTCGAGTACCTCGAGGGCGCCTACCCCGAGCCGCCGCTTTACCCGGCCGATCTGGCGCGGCGCGTGGAGGCGCGGGTCTTCATCGACTGGTTCAACCGCGTGTGGAAGGTCGCGCCGAACGAGCTTGAGGCCGAGTTGGCCGCCGCCTCGCCCGACCGCGACCGCGCCGCGGCTCTCGCCGGGGAGATCGCGGCGCATCTCGACGCCTTCGACGAGCTGCTCGCCGGTCGCGCGCACCTGATGGGAGATGACTTCTCGGCCGCGGACTGCGTCGCCTTCCCGTTCCTCAAGTACGCCCTCTGGCGCGAACCCGAGGACGACGAGCTCTTCCACCGCGTCCTCGACGACTACCAGCGCCTCGAGGACCGCCATGCCCGCCTCGACGCGTGGCTGCGGCGCGTGGACGAGCGGCCACGGGCCTGAACGGCCTAGAGCTTGACGATCACGATGACCGCCGAGATCAGGACGCACACGATGATCACGACCTGCATCGCGATCCAGAAGCCGGGGAGCTGCATCGGCTCATTCTGACGCGCCGACCAGCGCGGCCCGCGACGGCCGGACCGCCCGCGCCCACGCTGCATATGATCCTCGCGTCCCGGCGGCAAAAGGAGAGAGATGTTCGGCTCGATAGTGGTAGGCACCGACGGCTCGGACACGGCCGGTGAGGCGGTGCGGCAGGCGAGTGAGCTCGCCCGCACGGTCGGCGCGAGCATCCACCTCGCGAGCGCGTACGAGCCGGTCTCGAACCAGCGATTGCGGGAGGAGCGCCGGGACACGCCGGGCGATCTGGAGTGGATGGTCAACGCGCGCGAGGACGTCGAGGCGACCCTCCGCGAGGCATCCAGCTCGCTCGAGGACACGGGGGTCTCGGTCGACACCTACGCGCGCGAGGGAGACCCGGCGGACGCGATCCTCGACATCGCCGAGGAGAAGAACGCCGACCTGATCGTCATCGGCAACAAGGGCATGACCGGCGCGAAGCGATTCCTGCTCGGCAGCGTGCCGAACAAGATCTCCCATCACGCTCCCTGCAGCGTGATGATCATCCGGACGACGTAGGCACCGAGCGAGCCGCCGGCGGAGCGCCGGCCCGCCCGTGACGCCGATCTTCTTCCCCCGCGACGAGTACTTCATGCGGCTCGCGCTGCGCGAGGCCGAGCGTGCGGGCGAGCACGACGACGTGCCGGTGGGCTGCGTCATCGCCCGCGAGGGTGAGGTGATTGCGGCGGCGCCCAATGAGCGCGAGCTCCGCGGCGACCCGACGGCGCACTGCGAGATCCTCGCTCTGCGCGAGGCGGCGACCGCCACCGGCACCTGGCGCCTCTCGGACGCCGTGGCCTACGTGACGCTCGAGCCGTGCCCGATGTGCGCGGGCGCGCTCGTGCTGGCGCGGGTCTCGCGCGTGGTCTACGGGGCGCCCGACCCCAAGGCCGGCGCCGCGGGGAGCGTGCTCGACGTGCTGGGAGAGCCGCGGCTCAACCATCGGCCGGAGGTGGCCGGCGGACTTCTGGCCGCGGAGTCGGCGGAGCTGCTGCGGTCGTTCTTCGACTCTCGGCGGTGACCGGCTCCATGGACGTTCGCGCGGTGCTCCGCGAGATGATCGCGGCCTACCGCAAGCGGTGGCCGCTACTGCTCGGGACCGGCTTGGTCGTCTTCGTGCCAGTGGGGCTGCTCGAGGCCCTCGAGAACCCGCTCGAGGACGTCGACGTGAATGGGCTCGACCTCGCCACCGCCCTGGAGGGCGGCGCGCTGATAGCTGCGCAGTCGGCCGCTGCGGTGATCGGAACGGTCCTCTACGCCGGGGTCGTGTCCGCGGCCGTCGCCACGCGCCGGGAGGGCCCGCCGCCTTCGCTCCCGGCGCTTCTCCGAACGCTTCCCTACGGGCGGCTGGCGGCGGCCGATCTGCTTCTGGTCCTGGCCGTGGCGGCCGGCCTGGTGATGCTGATCATTCCCGGCTTCGTCCTGCTCACCTGGTTCGCGCTCGTGGCTCCGGCGATCGAGGTCGAGCATCGCGGAATCCTGAGCGCCTTCCGTCGGAGCCGGGAGCTCGTGAGAGGCCACTTCTGGAAGGTCGCCCTGCTGGTCGTGCCCACGTTCCTGGCCGAGGGCGTCCTCGCAGAGGCGGCGGAGTCGGCGTCCGTCGGGGCGCCGGGCCACAGCCTCGTCGCCGACTGGGCCGGATCAGTCGTCGGCAACCTGCTGACCGCGCCGATCTTCGCCCTGGCGGTCGTGGTCCTGTTCTACGAGCTCCGGGCTAGGTCGTCGCCCGCCCGCTGGCGCTAGCCTTCGGCGCCGCGGATCAAGAGCGATCCGACCACCGCCAAGGCGGCTCGAAGCGGGCCGCGGACGCGCCCTCGGAGGGGTGGCAGAGTGGTTGAATGCGGCGGTCTCGAAAACCGTTATGGGCCTGATTGGTCCATCGAGGGTTCGAATCCCTCCCCCTCCGCTAGCAGCCCCGTTTCTGGCCGCGCCCGACAATCAGGCGAGAACGACCGCGGTTTCGGCGGCTCCGCGCAGATCCGCTAGTCGCTGGGCGTCCTCCTCGAGGTCCCGGCGCGTGAGGCGGCCGAGCTTCTCGACGGTGTCCGCCAGTGCATCTTTCGAGGCTTGGGCCACCTCCTCGAGCGCCTCGCCCGGGGAGAATTCCCTTTCGACCGCCAGCCGTCGAACCTGCTGGCCGAGCCGGGTTCCGCGCCGATGGGGTGGTCGTGCGCAGGCGATCGGCAGGTTGACGATGAGATTCACCCGGTCCGGCGGTCATAGGGTGGAGCAAGCAATCGGCGCCGAGCCACCGAAGGAGACCGATGTCATTCCAGGGTGTAGACCAAGACCGTAGAGCCCACGCCTGGACGACAACCCCGACCGAGTGCATCCAAGCATCCAGGCTGAGCAGCGTTGCCGTAGAGCTCTGAAGTATGGCCGCGTCCCAGGCCACGACGATCGAAGCCGGTGGACGCGAGCTGCGCGTGTCGAGCGGCGACCGCGTGATCTTCCCGAGCACCGAGCGCTCGTCCGCCGTCACCAAGCTGGAGATCGTCGAGTACTACCTCGCGGTGGAGGAGGGCATCATGCGGGCGCTCGATCGGCGGCCGACGACGCTCGAGCGCTGGCCAAAGGGCGTGCACCCGGGCATCGTCCTCTCGACGCGCGAGAAAGGCGGCGGCGACGCCTTCTTTCAGAAACGCGTCCCTCGGGGAGCCCCGGACTACCTGCAAACCGCTCGCATCGAGTTCCCGTCGGGTCGTCACGCGGACGAGATCTGCCCCACCGAGGTGGCCGTCGTCGGCTGGGCCGCCCAGATGGGCACGATCACGTTTCATCCGTGGCCGGTTCGCAGCGACGACGTCGACCATCCGGACGAGCTGCGCATCGACCTGGACCCCCAGGAGGGAACGGACTTCGCCGACGCCGTGCGTGTCGCGGCCGAGGCGCGCGTGCTGCTGGACGAGCTGGGCTACACCGGCTTCCCGAAGACCTCGGGCGGCCGAGGCGTTCACATCTACGTCCGGATCCAGCCGCGGTGGACGTTCACGGAGGTCCGCCACGCCGCCATCGCCTTCGGCCGCGAGCTCGAGCGGCGCCTGCCGGGGCAGGTGACGACCAAGTGGTGGAAGGAGGAGCGCGGCGAGCGCATCTTCGTCGACTACAACCAGAACGCGCGCGATCGCACGATCGCCTCCGCCTACAGCGTGCGGCCGAAGCTCGGTGCGCCGGTCTCCGCACCGGTCACGTGGGAGGAGCTCCCCGACGTCACGCCCGAGGACTTCACCGTCGCGACGATGCCCGCCCGCTTTGGGGACGTGGGCGACCGCCACGCCGCGATCGACGATGCCGCTCACTCACTCCTGCCCCTGCTGGACCGATACGAGAGCGACGTCGCCGAGGGGCGCGAAGACATGCCCTATCCGCCGGACTATCCGAAGATGCCGGGAGAGCCCAAGCGCGTTCAGCCGTCGCGCGATCGCGACCGCCCGCGGTGACGGGCGCCCCTACAGTCGCCCGCTACGGCGACTGCGGCAACGCGGCCGAGCCACGCCTGGCCGCCGGAGCGGAGGGCGGCGGCACGACCGGCCCGATGTCCCCGTCCGGCGCCTCGTCGAGGTCGACGATCACCGGCGCGTGATCGCTCGGCCCGCTGCCCTTGCGCGCCTGCCGGTCCGTCCACGCCGCCCGAACGCGACCGGCGACGGTCTCGCTTGCCAGGACGAGGTCGATCCGCATGCCGAGATCCTGGTGGAACATCCCCGCGCGGTAATCCCAATAGGTGAACACCCTCTCGTTCGGCCAACGATCGCGCACGACGTCGCGCAGGCCGAGCGCCTGTAGCTCCGCCAGCGCCTCCCGCTCGGGACCCGTCACGTGGGTCTGCCCGGCGTAGGCGTCCGGATCGAACACGTCGTCGTCGGTCGGCGCGATGTTCATATCGCCGCATACCACGGCGGCCTCCGGGCCGGTGGCGATCGCCTCCCGCAGCGCGGTCAGCCACGCGAGCTTGTACCGGTAGTGGTCCGAGCCCGGGACGCGACCGTTGGGTACGTACACGGAGGTGACTCGGATCTCGCCACACCGGGCGGATACCGCGCGCGCCTCCGGATCGGGGAACCCCGGCGCACCAGGGAGTCCCACCACCACATCGTCCAGCCCCACGCGCGAGAGGATCGCCACGCCATTCCAAGTCGCCTCCCCGTGAAGCGCGACGGCGTAGGCGCGGTCGGCGAGCTCGTCGGCGACGAGGTCGACGAAGGCGGCGTCCGCGAGCTTGGTCTCCTGGAGGCAGACCACGTCCGGACGCCGCTCATCCAACCAGGGCAAGAGGCGCGGCAGGCGCTGCTTGAGCGAGTTGACGTTCCAGGTCGCTATCCGCATCGGCCCCACGCTACCGGCGACGCCTGCCGCTTGCCCAAGCCCAACGGCCGCGTCCCGCCTGTCAGCGCGACGCGCTCGACGTCGCCGCCACGACGGTCTCGACACCGTCGGCGAACCCGCGCGTCGTGAAGCACATCGGCTCGGCGAACTCCTCCATCGTCAGCGCCTGCTCCCACGAGGAGTCGGCCGCGCCGCGGAGCAGCGGCTTGGCGATCGGCAGGGCGTGCGGCGGCAGCGCCGAGATCCGGTCGCACCAGCGCATCGCCGCCGCCATGACCTCGCCGCCGGGGACGACCTCGTTGACGAGCCCGAGGTCGAGCGCCCGTTGCGCGTCGATTTGCTCGCCGCCCACGTAGTACGCGAACGCCCGCCGGTAGCCGAGTGCGCGTGTGAGCGCCCAGCTCGTTCCGACCTCGGGCACCAGTCCGAGCTTCCCGAACGCCGGCACGATCACCGCGTCCTCTGCGGCGACGGCGAGGTCGCAGGTGAGCGCGAAGGCGAGGCCGACGCCCGCGGCCGGCCCGTTGAGCGCCGCGATGAATGCCTTGTCGGTACGCCCGATCAGGCGCACCATCGCGCCGAACTGGTAGCGGATCCACTGCCACGGCAGCGTCGCTCCCTCGGTGTCGGCGGGGTCGGCGAAGCGTGCGACGGCGTCACTGCATCATCCGCAGGTCGCCGCCGGTCGAGAACGCCCTGCCGCGGCCCGTGAGCACGATCGCCCGCACCGTCTCGTCGCGCGCGAGCTCCTCGGCGCGCGCCAGCAGCTGCACCATCAGCGGCGCGCTCAACACGTTCAGCTTCTCCGGGTCGCCGAGGTGGAGGACGGCGCGATCGCCATCGCGCTCGACCGCGACCAGCTCGCGCTCATCGGCACTGGCGGCAGCGACTATCTCGGCGTAGGACAGCTCGGACATCACGGGTCTCCTTCGGTTGACCTGAGGGTCTGATCGGCCCCGTCGGCCAGGTCGTAGGTCGTGAGCTCGATCTGGTGGCCGTCGGGGTCGCGCAGGTAGAGCGAGTGGCTGATGCCGTGGTCTGAGAAGCGCGCCTGGACGCCCATCTCGGCGAGCTCGCTGCGCGCCGAATCGAAGCCCGCTCGATCGAGCCGGAAGGCGATGTGGAGGATCCGCACCGCGGGCGCTTCGACTGAGTCCGGAGTTGACGAGGGATGCAGCTCCTTCGGAAAGATCGCGACCCCCGTGCCCTCGGCAGCCATCACGATCGGCACGTCCCACGCTTCGTGCACGCGCTCGAGGCCCAGCGTTTCCTCGTAGAAGCGCTGCGAGCGCTCGACGTCGGCCACCCCGATCGCGACGTGGTCGAGGCCGCGGTTGTCAAAACGCCCCATCCACGCAGACTAGGGGGCGAAGTCGGGCAAGCCGATTTCTCGCCAACGGTCGGTGGCCCACTACATTTGGGGGCGTGCCTTGGCACAAGTGGACCGCGGCCGACCTGCCTGCTCTCGACGGTCGCACCTTTCTCGTGACCGGCGCCAACAGCGGCATCGGCCTGGTCGCGGCGCGCGAGCTGGGTCGCGCCGGCGCGCGCGTCGTCCTCGCCGTGCGCGACTCGGCCAGGGGGGAGCAGGCGGCAGCGACGATCCCTGGCGAGTCGGAGGTGCGCGAGCTGGACCTTGCGGACCTCGCCTCGATCCGCTCGTTCGCCGATGGCTGGGCGGGCGAGCTCCACGTCCTCATCAACAACGCGGGCGTGATGGCCACTCCGGAGCGGCGCACCAAGGACGGCTTCGAGCTGCAGATCGGCACCAACCACCTGGGGCATTTCGCGCTCACGAACCTGCTCCTGCCGCGGATCGTCGACCGGGTGGTGACGGTCGCATCGGACGCGCACCGAATCGGCAAGATTCGCCTCGACGACCTCAATTGGGAGCACGGCGACTACCAGCGCTGGCGCGCGTACGGTCAGTCGAAGCTCGCGAACCTGCTCTTCACGCTCGAGCTTCAGCGGCGCCTCAACGAGGCGGGTTCGGACATCCGCGCCTTCGCCGCCCACCCGGGGTACGCGGCGACGAAGCTCCAGCAGCGCACGGAGAACGTCGTCCAGAACGCCGTGATGGCGATCGGGAACCGGCTGCTGGCGCAGAGCGACGCGATGGGCGCGCTGCCGACCCTGTACGCGGCCGCGCACGAGCTTCCGGGCGGCAGCTACGTGGGACCCGACGGCTTCCGGGAGCAACGCGGCCATCCCACCCTCGTCAGCGCCAGCGCGGCGGCGGCCGACCCGGAGACGGCCACGCGACTGTGGGAGCTCTCGGAGGAGCTGACCGGAGCGCCCTTCTCACTCACCGCGGCGGCCTGAGGACACCGACGAGTCGGACACGCCGTCCTTCGTCAGCCCGAGGGCAGGCGAGCGTCGATCACGACATCCAGGGAGTCGCGCACCTTGAGCGCTCCCATCAGTCCGCGGTAGGGCTTGATGCCCCACTCGCTCTGGGTGAGGGTCACGGTGCCGGTGATGCGTCCGTCCGACCCGAGGCTCAGCTCGATGCCAATCGGGCGGGTGTTGCCCGCCATCTGAAGCTCGCCGCGCCCGGACAGGGTTCCCTGCTCGCCGAGCTCCAGCGCGGTGGAGCGGAAGATGATCGGCTCTCGCCCGAGGACCTTCTCGTCGATGTTCCTGCGGATCTCCGCGCGATCCTTCTCCGTGAGCGGCTTTACGCCTCGCAGACCCTCGCGCACCTGAAGGGAGCCAGGCTCGGCGCTCAGCTCGACCTTGGACTGCGTCCGGTCCTCGGCGACGTCAACGGTCGCCTGCCAGCTGGTGACCTCGATGACCAGGTCGTGTCCCGCCTTCGCGGCGATGCCCTCGCGATAGGTCTTCACCTGAACCGTGGCGTCGCCTCCGGGCCCGAGCTCGTAGGTGCCTGCCTGAATGGCCACAGGCGCATCGTACGCCCTGCGGCCGGCGGCATCCGGCCGCCGATCTCACGGGGGCGCCGCGCTTCGCGTCCTACACGCTCCGTTCGTCAATCTCCACGACGCCAGGTGAGCCCAGCGCGCGACCAACCACCGATACCGTCGTTCGAGCACGTCATCGAGGTGCATGGGCCCGCGGTGTTGCGCTTCTGCGTGGGGCGGTTGGGGCCTGAGCGCGCCGAGGACGCCTTCCAGGAGACGATGCTCTCGGCGCTGCGCGCGTATGACGACGTGCGCGACCCCGGGGCGATCCGCGCCTGGCTGTTCTCGATCGCGGCCCGCAAGGTCATCGACGCCCACCGCGCCCGGATGCGCGCCCCCCAGCCGACCGAGGGCCTCGAGCCGCTGACCGGTGTCCAAGACGCACCGATCGTCGACGATCGGGCCTGGGAGGCGGTCCGCGCCCTGCCGGAGAAGCAACGCCAGGCGCTGACGCTCCGCTACCTGGCCGACCTCTCGCACCGCGAGATCGCGGGCGTGATGGAGACCAGCGAGTCCGCGGCCCGCAGAAACGTCTTCGAGGGACTCAGACGACTCAGACAGGAAGCGGAGGCGAGGTGACCTCACGTTCGCGTCGCGAGCGCCGTCCAACGAGCATGAACGTGAAGACCGACCACAACGCAGGACCGGATCATCTCGAGGAGTCGCTGCGCGCGGGCGAGGAGCCCGACGCCGCGGCTTGGCGGCGGATCTGCCACGACCTGGCCGTCCGGGCCGAGGCCCAGGGGCTCGTGGACGTGGCCGTCGAGCGCCACGACTCCCCGCTCGGGCCGGTGCTGGTCGGAGCGACGAGCGAGGGGTTGGTCCGGGTGGGGCTCCCGAGCGAAGGCGAGGACGCGGTGCTCGCCGACCTCGCGGACCGCGTATCCCCACGAGTGCTTCTCGCTCCCCGCGCCTCGGTCACCGAGGCGCGTCGCCAGCTCGACGAGTACTTCGCCCGGCGGCGGCGCGGGTTCGAGATCGACCTCGACTGGCGCCTGACGAAGGGCTTCCGCCGCGACGTGCTCCAGGCCACCGCACAAATCCCCTACGGCAGGACCGCGTCCTACACCGAGGTGGCCGCGGACGCGGGTCGGCCGGCGGCCGTACGCGCGGCGGGAACCGCTCTGGCGAACAACCCGCTGCCGATCGTCGTGCCTTGCCACCGCGTGCTTCGCTCCGGCGGCGAGATTGGCTCCTACCGCGGCGGGCCCGAGGCGAAGGCGCAGCTGCTCGGCCTCGAAGGTGCGGTGTGAGCGATCGCGTCCACGTCAGGACCCCGCCTGGATCGGAGTCGGGGGAGCCCGGCTGGCGGGCTCCCTGTCGATCGCGAACGCGGCCGCCATCAGCGCGACCAGGGCGGCGAGCTGGGCGACGGCGGCGACCTCCGTCCCCAGCGGCACCGTCGCTAGCGCGAGGGCGGCAGTCCAGAGCCTGACGTCGGTGCGTCCGATCGCGAGCGAGCGGCGGAAGAGAGCGTCGCCGGCGAGGAATCAGCACCACCTGGAGCAGCGCCTCCGCATCGAAGCGGTCGCTCAGCACCGCGGTCAGCTGCGTCACGGTGAAGACGAAGACGAGGTCGAAGAAGAGCTCGAGCGTCGAGACGCGCGCGGTCTCCTCCCGCCCGACGTGAGTGGCGGCTCCGCTCTCAACGGCGATCGACTCTAGGCACTCGTCCGTGGCGCGACGCGAGGCCTGACCTCGGCGCAGCGCCGAGGTGACGCACTCAGGCGGCGAAGGCTGCTACCGTGCCCGGCTTCACCTGCTGAGTTCCCGCCACATACCCGCGGGAATCGGGGGACCCAAGAGGTCTTTGGGGCGAATCGGCGGCATCTGCCGCGTAGCGCCAGCTCTTTCGGCGCGAGCCCGTCAGCTAACCCCGTAAGCGACCGAAAGAGCGAATGTACGAGAAGACTTCCCGCCCGCGGGCGGCAAACGAACACGAGGGTCCACGCGTACCGTGGCGCTTCATCGCCTGCTGGGCGGTGGCGCTCGCCATGGTTGCGACGGTCGGGGCGACCATCGACGCCGCGCCCGCCGAGAGCAAGACCTCGCCGCGCTACCAGCGGCTGTGGGAGGACCTCGGCCCGCGCCACAAGCAATGGGCGCGCCAGACGAGCGAGTGCGAGTCCGGGCGCGACAGGAACATCCACGGCGGCGGAGGCGCCTACCACGGGGCGTTCCAGTTCATGAAGACGACGTGGCGGAACTCGCCGAAGTCGCCCGGTGGCGACCCCCACCGCTACAGCTGGCGCACCCAGGCGGTCGTCGCGGTCTACCTGAAGAAGCAGGACGGCGCCAGGACTCACTGGCCGAACTGCGGGTAGGCGAGGTCGAGCGCTCTTCGCCTCAGTGATAGAGGCCCACGCCGGCGAGCAGCAGCACCACCCCGGCGCAGGATAGAAAGAAGGCGAGCGACCCGACGAGTCGCCGAAGATCGGACTCCCGCCAGCTCGACCAGACCGCTCGAACGACGGCGAGACCGACCGTGGTCATCAGCGCGCCGGCCGCGGCGGCAGCCACCTGTACGTCGAGGGCCTCGGTTGTCGCAAGGTAAACCGGGATCAGCACGCAGATGACCCCGACGCCGATCACGAGCAGCCGGCCTCTCCGAGCACTCGGCCGCAGGTTGGGCGATCGCGTGATCTGGCGCTGCGAGCTCATCGGGGGGACCGTCGGCGGCACCATGCTAAGTGTGAAGGTCACCATGCGCCGCTTCCTCGCGCCATCCCTGCTCCTCCTGGCCGTCGGGGTCGCGGCCTGCGGCGAAAGTGCCGAGAGCCCCGGTTCGGGAACCGGCGCCGGCTCGACCAGCGCCCAACCGGACGCCGGGCTCGGAATCGACACCGCCGGCTGGAAGACCGACTTCTCCGAGCACAGCGTGCCGTTGTCCGAGTTCGTGAGCGGCGGACCTCCGCGCGACGGGATACCGCCGATCGACGAGCCGAGCTACGTATCGCAGGACGAGGCGGAGGACTTCCTCTCCGACCGCGAGCCCGTGCTGGTCGTGGAGCAGTCCGGCGAGGCGCGCGCCTACCCCCTCCAGATCCTGGTCTGGCACGAAATCGTCAACGACGAGCTCGAGGGCCGGCCGATCGCGGTCACCTACTGCCCGCTGTGTAACTCGTCGGTGGTCTTCGATCGGCGGGTCGGAGGTGACGAGCTCACCTTCGGCACGACGGGCAACCTGCGCAACTCCGACCTCGTGATGTGGGACCGACAGACCGAGTCCTGGTGGCAGCAGCTGACCGCGGAGGCGGTCGTCGGCGAGCTGACCGGGACGAAGCTCGAGGTGCTCCCGGCTCAAACGCTCAGCTTCGAGGACTTCCGCGCGGCCTACCCCCAGGGCGATGTCCTCTCCCGCGACACGGGCTTTCAGCGCGACTACGGAACGAACCCCTATGTTGGCTACGACGAGACGGCCGAAGAGGAGCCGTTCCTGTTCGAGGGAGAGACGGACAACCGCCTTCCGCCGAAGGCGCGCGTCACGGCGCTGTTCTCCGACGACGAGACGCTCGTGATCCCGTTCGAGCGCCTCGAGGCGGAGCCGGTGGTGAACGAGGACGTGGGCGGCGGCCCGGCGGTCGTCTTCTACGACCCGGAGGTGGCCTCGACCCTCGACGAGGAGACGATCGCCGACTCGCGCTCGGTGGGGACGGCGGCTGCCTTCGAGCGCCGGGTGGGGCGGCGCGAGCTGACCTTCGAGCTCCGGGGCGATCGCTTCGTGGACAGGGAGACCGGCTCCGAATGGGACATCACCGGCCGCGCCGTGAGCGGGCCGCTCGCGGGCGAGGAGCTTCGGCCGATCCGCCACGACGAGCAGTTCTGGTTCGCGCTCGCCGCGTTCCTGCCGGACGCGGAGATCGCAAGGTGACGGATCACGACAGATGACGCTGGAGCTCCTCTACTTCGAAGGCTGTCCGAGCTACCAGCGGGTGCTTCCCCGGTTGCAAGACCTTGCCGCGTCGCATGGCGTGGAGCTCGATCTGCGAACGCGTCGAGTCGGTTGAGCAGGCCGAGGCGGCCGGCGTCGTCTATAAGGGTGAAGCGACGTGACCACCCTGGCTCTACTTCGATCGGGCGGCCGAGCAAGGTCCTCGAGCCCCATTGAAGCGCAGGCGCCTGCGGAGCTCCGGGCCGCTTACGACCTCTGTAGGCGCATGCAGCGCCGCTACGACCCGACCTACTACCTGGCGACCTCGCGCCTTCCGCCCGACGTTCGTCCCGGCGTGCATGCTCTCTACGGATTCGTCCGGATCGCCGATCAGCTCGTGGACGGGTCTCGCCGTGCGCCGCATCCGGCCGCGCGGAAGGAGGCGCTCGACCGATGGGAGGGCGAGCTCGAACGCGGCCTCTCCCGCGGCCGGCCCTCGCATCCGGTGATCGCCGCGCTCGTGGATGCCGGTCGACGCCACGAGCTGCCGCTCGAGGAGCTGCACGTCTACATGTCCTCGATGCGAGTCGACTGCACGCCGGTTCGCATCGAGACGTGGCGAGAGCTCGAGCGCTACATGCGCGGGAGCGCGGCCGCCGTCGGCCTGATCATGGCTTCCCTGCTCGGAGCTCCGGCGGCTGAATCGTGGACATTCGCGCGCCTGGGCATGGCTTTCCAGCTGACGAACTTCCTCCGCGATGTGCGCGAGGACTACGCGCTCGACCGCCTCTATCTGCCGCGTGAGGACCTCGAGCGCTTCGGCGCGCGAGAAGCGGACGTCGCCGCCGAAGTTGCGACCCCGGCGCTGCGCGCCATGCTTGCCTTCGAAGTCGCACGGGCGCGGCGGCTCTTCGCGGAGAGCGCGTCGGCGATTCCGAGCGTGGCTCCCTCGATTCGGCCGGGGATGCGACTCGCTCGCTCGCTCTACCTCCGGCTGCTCGATCGCATCGAGGCTGTGGACTTCGACGTTCTCGCACGCCGGCCACGAGTCGCCCCGTCGCAGTTCGGCCGGGCCACCGTCGACGCCCTGAGGGCGGCGCGCTGACCCGGCGTGCCACGGCGCGCGGCGCCGATCGGGGGTCGCTTGACGGCTCGACCGCCGACGTCATCATCGCCGGCGCAAGCTTCGCCGGGCTGGCGGTTGCCCGAGAGCTCGCGCTGGCAAAGCCCGGCACGCCGGCCGCCCGCGCGGAGGTGCTTCTGCTCGACCGCTACGAAGTCGGCGAGCGCGCTACCTCCGCGTGCGCCGCGCCGACCGACTGGCTACGCGCGATGGGGGTGGAGGAATCGATCCGCCAGGAGATCCCGTGCATGGCGTTTCACACCCCCGGCGGTCACGTCCGCTATCGCCTCCCGTGGAGCTGGTCGGCGTTTGACTACCGGCATCTGTGCGAGCTGCTGCTCGGGCAGACGCGGGCGCGGTTCGAGACCGCGACCATCCGCGGACGAAGCGGCACGACCGTGGAGACCGACCGCGGCCAGGTCTCCGCGTCGCTGGTCGTGGACGCGCTCGGCTGGCGACGTGTCCTCGGGCATCGCCGCTACCAGCCGCCGGACGCGCCCCTGTCGCGCGGCCTCGAGGTGCATCCGAGCGGCGGCGGCACGGACCTCGACGTGTGGATCGACCGCTCGCTCGTTCGGCGCGGGTACTGCTGGAGCGTTCCAGCCCGCGACGAGCAGCGGGTGGGGGCGGGGTCCTACGAACCGCGCCGCGACGTCAAGCGCCCGACCGTCGACCTCGCCCGCGGCCTCGGGCGTGAACCGGTCCGGTATCAGGGGAACTGGTTCCCGCATCGCCTGCGCTCGGCCGCCGAGGACGGCGTCTTCTTCGCCGGCGACTCGGCCGGACACTGCTTTCCACTGTCGGGCGAGGGCATCCGGACGGCGTTCTACTTCGGCGGCGCCTGCGGGCGAGAGCTGCGGACGGTGCTCGACGGCGAGTCATCCGTCGGCGAGGCGCTCGCGCGCTACGCGCGTTTCAGCGACCAGCATCGCGGCGCCTTCACGCTGGCGCTCGGGCTCCAGCGCCTGATACCCGCGCTGCCCCCGCGACTTCTGACGCTCCTGCTGCGCGCCATGTCGAACCAGCGCATCATCGACCGCGCGTTCAATTGGTATCTCGCTCAGGCACACCCGGCGTACGCGGCGCAAGCGCCCACCTAGCGAGGGCGCCTCAGCCGGACCCCAGCGGTGCAGCTCGGCCAGGCGCTCGGCCTCTTCATCGAGCGCGTTGCGCGTCGCGCGCGTGAGGCGCTCGAAGGGCTCGAGCCGCACCCGATCCTTGTCGTAGCGCCAGGTTCCGGCCACGGCGCCGTCGACGAGGAAGGTCGCGACGGACTGAGGCACCTTGGTGTGGAAGACCCGCGGGCGGTGGCGCTCGGGGAGGATTTGCGTGCGGCGGGCGTGGGCGAGCAGGGTGGCATCCCACGTCGGCAGGAAGCGGGGCGGGGCTGGGGTCTCTGGGTCCGGCAGCGGGGCGCGCGGGAGGTCGAGCAGCTCCTCCCCGTCCTCGGCCCTGAAGCGGCGAAGCTGGAGCCGTTCGAGCGCGGGCGCCACGTGCCCGATCCCGAGTCCGGCCCAGTCGGCGATCTCGGCGCGCGAGGCGGGGCCGAAGCCGCGCAGGTAGGAGCGCACCAGCTCGACCCTCGCGTCCGCCTCGCTGATCTCGGGCGCCGGTCCGAGCCAGCGCTCGGCGTCGGCGTAGAGGTCCGCGCGTCGCCGCTCCCAGGTGCCGGACGGAGGGATGCGCACGAGGTCGAGCCACAGGCCGATCCCGTTCGTCCCTCGCGAGCCCTTGCCGACCAGCTCCTGAAGCTCGGCGCGGGGCAGCGGGCCTTCGGCGAGCCGCGGTCGGACGCGTCGCGCCGCGGCGGCCATCTCGCCGGCAGTCGGCTCGCCGCGCTGGTAACGCAGCCACCGCTCCCTGCGCTCGCCCCGGACCGCGGCCGCGAAGCGCCACCAGTCGCCGGCGGAGACGACGTGGATCGTGGCCCGCAGAAGGGTGCCCTGGACGACCGCGCGCCGCTCGAGCGCGCCGGTGAGCTGCTGGCGGTCAAAGCCCTCGAGTCGTGACCCGAGGCCAATGTACATCGACGGCGCGTACTGCGCCTGGATCCCGCCGATCCGCTCGAGCGCCTTCGGCACCGAGAGGCGCGCGCGCTCGAGAAGGAGCTGCCGAGCGAGCAGCGCGCGGTTGAGGCCGCGCTGCGTCAGCGTGCGCTCGGCTTCGGGCACCCCCGCAGGCTAGCCACGGTGGGGCCCGGAGCCGGCGTGCGGCGCACGGAGTTGTCGCGCCGGGCGCCGCCGGCGTTACTTGGGCAGGTACTTCCTCAGCGAGCCTCCAAGGCCGCTTCCGGTCGAGCTTCGCCGTGAAGTTCCCCGGCGGCCCATCGTCCCTCGAGTAGATCCGGAGCGGCTGGTCCCGCCCCGGCTGCTCCCGCCGCGGCTGGATGCGACCCGGCGTCCTTCGCTGATGGCTCGGTTGAGCATTCCCATCTGGTCCCTCCTCTTAGTTGACGATCTAGGGAGGTAGTACCCGCTGCCGCGGGGCTCAACCAGGGCGTGCCGAGCGAACCTCCTGGTGGCGAGCGGGGAGCGGGCGTAGACTCCGGCTCGTGCCTGTTGACGGTAGATAGCGCCGGACCATCATGCGCACCCCACCGCCCGCGCGCCGTCGTACGCGGGTCGGGCACGGGATCGTTGCGCCATTCAGATGATCGGCTGCGCCGTCGTTCTCGGGTTCGGGAAGATCGGGAGGCAGAGCGTGGAGGCGAGATCCGCTTTCCATACGCGCCACCGTAGACGTGCCCCGCCACCCGCGGACCCCTGCTCGAGATCATTCCTTCCTGCCGAAGGCGAGCGCCCCGCGCTTCGTCACTCGCAGGGGCGCCTTCACCGACGCCGCTCCGGCCTGGGCCACGCTCTGCGGGCACGCCCTTGCCCACCAGGTACTCGCTCACCGCTTGCTCGGTCGGCAGCTCGAGCAGCTGGGCGTCCCAGGGCTCGACCTCGATCCCGCCGAAGCGCTCCGACAGCAGCTCCGGCGCGAGCTCGGCATCGAAGGTCAGCGGACCGCTGGGAAGCAGGTGCGCGAGCTCCGGGGAGTCGTGCCGGCTCGGAGCAGCCACGGCGACGAGCCCGCCGGCGCGCAGCACCCGGTGCGCCTCCTCGAGCGCACGGGCCGGCTCCGACAGGTGGTAGAGGACGTAGAGGAGAGCGACCGCGTCGAAGGAGGCGTCCGGGAAGGGCAGCTCGGTCGCCTCGCCCAGAACGGCCGGCTGCGGCGCCGCGGCGAGCATCGTCCGCGAGTCGTCGAGTCCGACCCACGCGCCCTCCGGCAGGTGCCGTGCGAGCTCACCCTCCCCGCAGCCGACGTCGAGCACCGGCGTGAGTTGCTCGTCGACGAGGCGGCCGGCCACGCGCTCGTGCACGTCGCTCGCGAGGGCGTGCCGGCGCAGAACCGATCGCGCCGTGCGAAACCGTCCGGGCTCCTGGTCGTAGTCGGGCTGGATTGCCCTTCGTCGGCGGGCTTCACTCATGTCGTGCGTGTATCTCGTCGGGGGGGGCTAGTAAGCGAACAGCTCGACCCGATATCCGTCCGGGTCGGCGACCTGGACTCGGACGAGGCCCTCCTCCTGCCACTCGGTCTCGGGCACGCCGGCATCGCGCAGGCGCGTACGGGCGGCGCGGACCTCGTCCGTGGTCGAGAGCTGAAAGCCGAAGTGGTTGGTGCGAGGGAGCTCCGCGGGCGGCGCTCCCTCGCTGAGCGCCAGCAGCGAGCCATCGGTCGAGCCCAGGATCAGCAGGTGCTCGTCGTCGTGTACCCGACCGACGAGGCCGAAGTGCTCGCCGTAGAAGGCCGCGGACCGCTCGCGGTCGCCGACGGTCAGGGCGACGTGGTTCAGGGGCACCGGGCCATGTTCGCAGCAGCGGCGCCCGGCACCGGACCTGGTCGCGGGCGGGCGTAGATCGCCAAAGGGCGCTCACCCCGACCGCCTATGGTGCCCGGCAATGCCGGAGCCCGCCACGCTGCTCGTGTTCTCGCTCGCCGCGCTGGTGCTCGTCGCGGTCCCCGGTCCGAACCTCATCTACATCACCACCCGCAGCATCGGCGAAGGCCGCCGTGCGGGACTCGCGTCGGCGCTCGGGGTGGAGTCCGGCACGCTCGTCCATGTCGCGGCGGCCGCAGTCGGGCTCTCGGCGTTGCTGGCGTCGTCGGCGGTCGCCTTCAGCGTCGTGAAGTACGCGGGGGCTGCGTACCTCGTCTACCTCGGCGTCCGAACCCTGCTCCGGGCCGAGGACGCGGGCGAGACCGAGAACCTGCCGCCCTCATCGCTCGGGAGGGCCTACCGGCAAGGCCTCCTTGTCCAGCTGCTCAACCCGAAGGTCGCGCTCTTCTTCTGACCTGGGACCTTCTGGCACCGCATATCGACGTCGAAAGGTCCCACGTCGCGGCCGGGCCGACCCGTCTGCAACCGGAGCGTGACGTACTCGACGGGTGACTCACACCCGCGTGACGAACCCGCGACGCCTCAGGCCAGCGCCCACTCCAATGCCTTGTCGGCATGGACCCGCGTCGTGTCGATGGGGGGATAATCCGCCGACGTGGTTTCCGAGAGCGATGTCCGCGAGATCGCACTCTCGCTCCCGGAGACGATCGAGAAGCCGTCGTACGGAACGCCCGGCTTTCGAGTCAAGGACAAGCTGTTCGCGAGGATCCGCGAGGAGCGCGACGTCCTGGTTCTCTGGCGCGAGAGCCTCGATGAGAGGGAGTTCCTGATCGCGGCCGAGCCCGACAAGTTCTTCACCACGCCTCACTACGACGGCCACCCGCTCGTGCTCGTGCGCCTCGGAGCCGTGGACCGCGACGAGTTGACGGAGCTGATCACCGAGTCGTGGCGCCTGCGCGCCCCGAAGCGCCTGGTCGCCCGGTTCGATGGAGAAGGCTGAGGCGCCCGGTCAGGCGCTCGCCCGGGCCACGATGACGCTGTAGCCGAGCACGCCGTCCTCGATCGCCCGCCGCGCGAGCCGCGCCAGCTCGATCGCCGGCTCGATCTGGTCTCGATAGGGGGCAGCCTGTGGCAGCCGCAGCATCCGCGCCAGGCGCAGCCTCGCCTCGACGCGATCGACCATCGCCGCGAGCTCGCGGTCGTGCGGCTCGCGCGCAGTGACCTCGAGCCCCGCGTCCTCGAGGAGGCTCACATATCCGTCCATCGGGAGCGCGTCCGCCACGCATGCCACCCGCGCAGCGGCGGCTTGCAGCGGCGCCGGGAGCCGCTCCGGCTCGGCCGTTACGTCCGCGATCGCGACGCGCCCGCCGCCGGACAGGACGCGCGCGAGCTCGTTCGCCGCGGTGACCTTCTCGGGAAAGGTGCACAGCGAGCACTCGCAGACGATCGCGTCGAACTCCCCGGCCTCGAACGGCAGCGCCTCGGCGTCGCCCTCCACGAACTCGACCGCGTTCGACAGCCCTGCCTCGGCGGTCGCTGCACGCGCGCCCGCCACGGCGCCGGCGCCGAGCTCGAGCCCAACGACCTTCGCCCCGAGCTCGCGCGCGAGCAGGCGGGCGGTGCCGCCGTGGCCGCTCGCCACGTCG